>Ga0315273_10000054_pt1 | contig 93907 bp, 81 predicted proteins | sample YL17G02_0_MG_FD_205753 | JGI IMG/M metagenome (GOLD analysis project Ga0315273, IMG submission 205753) | Sediment microbial communities from Yellowstone Lake, YNP, Wyoming, USA - YL17G02_0 | ecosystem: Environmental > Aquatic > Freshwater > Lake > Sediment | place: USA: Wyoming | collected... | reverse complement strand
AAAATCTGGAATATGCGCCAGAGAGATGAAAAAGTTGTAAAATATAGGTAGGGATCGGTCGCACTTGACCGTCGTTTGGTCCAATCCTTTATATGGAAAGAGGTGATCTTATGAATGAACAGGAACTTCGTAATCTGCTTGAAAAATTGCGCGATGAAATCGAAAGCACCAAATCTGTTGACGAAAAGGGACGTGAACTTCTGCGTGAACTCGATGAAGATATCCACGAACTCCTTGAGCGCTCTGAAAGTGAAAAGGAGGAACTCCGTTCATCACTGATCGGGAAGTTGCAGGATACGATCGAGCGATTGGAAGTCAATCACCCTGACCTCACTTCAATATTGTCGCAGTTGTCGGCGATCCTGAGTAACGCCGGAATATAACGAAGCATTTGAAAAAGGCATCCGAAATCTGAATGATTTCGGATGCCTTTTTGTTTGTCTCCCAGTGATACAATCCAATCATCACCTTATTGGAGTCTGAATGACAACACCTCGACTACGCGGCCGTTATCTCCGCATCCTGACTTTCTTTGCGGGCGTCATCGTCCGTTTCATCTACTGGGAATTGATCGTTCGCAAGATCGGCTTTCGTCAACTGGCGCGCCGTACTCGCCCTGAACGTTTTCGCGGCGAGGCTGTCCGCTTCCGCGCGCTGGCCATCCACATGGGCGGCGTGATGATCAAGGTCGGGCAGTTCCTGTCATCGCGGCTGGATGTGCTTCCTCCCGAGATAACAGATACGCTGGCAGACCTGCAAGATGAAGTCCCTGCCGAGAGTTTTGCGGAAATACGTCACCTGGCTGAGCGCGAACTTGGTGTGCCTCTGGCAGAAAAATTTGAATGGTTTGACGAGAATCCGCTTGCGGCCGCCTCACTGGGCCAGGTACATCGCGCCAGATTACGGTCCGGGGAAGATGCGGATTTTATCAACGTCGTCGTTAAAGTCCAGCGGCCAAACATCGCATCCATCGTGGATGTTGACCTGTCCGCGTTAAAACGGGTTGGGGACTGGCTGATGCATTATCGCCCGGTGCGCGAGCACGCCGATGTGCCTGCTTTGTTGAGAGAGTTCTCGTCCACTGTGCTCGAGGAGATCGATTACCTGCACGAAGCGGATAATGCCGAAACCTTTTTTGAGAATTTCAAAGGTGACAAAGCTGTGCATGTGCCGCGCGTTGTGCGAAGCCGGACGACCCTGCGTGTGCTTACGCTTGAGGATGTTTACGCCATCAAGATCACAGATTACGATGTCATTACTGCCGCAGGTATCGACCGCGGCGAAGTGGCGCGCAAATTGTTGACTGCCTATCTCGAACAGATCTTCGAAGATGGTTTCTTCCATGCCGACCCGCATCCGGGCAATTTGTTCATCACGCCCTTGCCTCCCACAAAGGGAAGCAAGCGCAAATCCCAGCGTTGGCAATTGACCTTCGTGGATTTCGGCATGGTGGGTCATGTGCCTGAGAATCTGCGCGCTGGTTTGCGCGAAACGGTTGTGGCTATTGGTACGCGTGACGCGGCGCGTCTGATCAAATCGTATAAGACGTTGGGGTTCTTATTGCCCGGCGCGGATACACAAACATTGGAACAGGCTTCGGCGATGGTGTTTGATCGTTTCTGGGGTATGTCCATGAGCGAACTGCGGAACGTGCGCCCGAGCGAAGTGCATGACATCGGTCATCGTGTCCGTGATGTGATGGTGGAGATGCCGTTTCAAGTGCCGAATGACCTGCTGATGCTGGTACGCACGGTTGCTATTCTTTCAGGGATGTGTACGGGGCTTGACCCCAACTTCAATCTATGGGAACAACTCTCACCGTACGCGCGCAAACTGGTGGAGGAGCAGGCTTCGTCTGCGTTCAGTTTGGATAATATCCTTAAACAACTTGGTGATATTGTACAAGTGTTGGTCGCCCTGCCATCTCAAGCCAGCCGCGTACTTGCGCACGTGGAGTCGGGCGGATTGGTAGTACAGACTCCGCAAGCCACGCGCGAAGTCCGCGCGTTGGGACGGTCGGTTGATCGCCTGACGGGCGGAGTCGTATTTGCCGCGCTGTTGGTCAGTGGGGTAATGTTATTGAATGGTGGGAATGTCCGGCTTGGGCAGGGCTTGCTGGGAGCCGCTCTCGCGACGTTATTGTGGGTAATATTTGGGAGAAGAGGCAGGAATTAAATAAAGGCTGTCATTGCGAAATCATGTCATTGCGAGCGTACTGTGCGAAGCAATCTCCAATACACCGAGGAGATTGCTTCGTCGGGAAGAACGCCCGCGAAGTACGCGTCGCAATGACATGTTTCATTAGGCTTTTTCTTCTGTTCGTTCAATAGCCGCATCAAGCAGACTGCGTACGGCCAGCAACATCTCGCGGCGGGCAGTGCGGCGGTGCTCAAGGAAGCCTTCGGGTAGCAATCCTTTGATGGCTTCGCGCATTTCCTGGCGAGCCTTCTTATAATGTTCGCGGGTTTCTTCCGGGATCTGAGTCTTGAATTTTGATTCGCCTTCAGTTTTCTTGGTAGTCATAATTTACTCCTTACTATATTTATCATTATAGCACTTACATGAAATTGGAATTACGGTGATTTTTTCTTCGATGCCGTAGCCGCTGGCTCGCCCATTAAGATGACGACGGTCAATGCATCGCCAAAATAAGCGCCATTTGCATCAGACATCTGCCATGTCCCTGCAACCAGCCCTGTTCCATCTGAAGGGGCCACCATTTCAATGGAGAGTTCTGTAATCGCGCCGACCGGGACAGGCTCAGTGAATGTGAGCGTCTTTCCCCCCATGGCCTCTCCGCCGACCAGGCTAAACTTAAATCCCGGCGCCCACGCACAGCCGCCGTTATTTTGCACTTTCCACATTTTTGTGAAACTTTGTCCCGCGGTCATCGGGGTGCCATCCGGGATGGTCTCGACTTTCTTGTATAGCAATTTATAACAGGGTGGTGCAGTCGGTTGTACGACTGTAGTGGCTGTTTCAAAAGAAGGCGTTTCAGTGGCGGGAGACGCAGGCGTAAAAGTTGACACAGGTGTCGCGAGTGAAATAAGCGCGATTTGGGTTTGATCCGCAAGATAGGTAGCAACGGCCTCGGTGTGGATCGCATCTGTGTCTATTGCAAGCGTTGTTTCTGAATTACCTGGTCCGCATGTGGATAAGGTGATGGCGGCGAAGATCAAGGTGAAGAGGAAAATTTTTGTTCTTAACATTTTAGACGGCTCCAATAAATTTACCAAATTGCATCAAGGGCCTGTCTTGCCAGCGCGGCCAGTTCACGATCTACGCGTGAGGCGGCAAGTTCTCGTAATGCGGGCAGGGCGCTTGGGTCGTGTAATTGTGTCAGTGAAAGTACAACTTGCTTTTGAACGGTCCGATCTGGGTCGCCCAACATTTCAAGCAGGATCGGTGCGGCGCGGGCATCATTAATTTTTCCAAGAGCCAGTGCGACATTTTCCCGAATGCCTTCTTCTGGATGACGAGCCGCTTCTTTCAGGACCTCGAGGCTGGCCCCGCTAAATTTAGCCAGTGCCTCCGCCGCGACTGTCCCCACTTCGTGATTCAGATCATACAATGCCATGCCCAGCGACTCGATCGCGCGCACATCATGCAAGTTGCCCAGAATATTCACGGCATACCTGCGGACTGTGGCTTCCATGTCCCCAAGTTCTTCGATCAGTGGTTCAACCGCGGGCGTGCCGAACCCTTCTATCGCTTCGAGCAAAACATGCGCGGCTTGTTCGCGGCCATACCACCAGAACGAGTCGTGCAGGGCATCCATGAGATAAGGCAGTACCGCGGGATTTTTTGTTTCGCCGAGAGTGCGCGCCGCCGCCTGGCGGACTTCGAGCTCGCGGTCATCAAGCAACACATCGCCAAGTTTGCTAAATGTGCCGGGGTCGCGGAATTGTCCCAGCGCCAAACATGCCGCCACGCGGACTTCGGTTTCGAGATCATCGAGCAGGCCCATCAGGATTTGAATGGATTGTGGATCTTTGATATTGCCTAAAGCGTAAGCCGATTTTTCGCGCACAGAAAAGAATTCACTGTGCGCGGCTTCCATGAGCGGCGGTATTGCCGCGCGGTCTTTGGTCTGACCAAGTATCTCGCACACTTGCGCGCGGATGACGGGATGAGCTGTACGAAGTGTTTGCGTCAACGCGGGGATGGCGACAGGTCCCATGCTGGCGATGACTTGCCTGATCAACGGTGGCAGGTTTGGGTCCCGAGCTTGAAGCGCTTCGATAAGTACGGGAACAGCTTCCGCACCCAGTTTGATCAAATCCTGCGCGGCATGCTCGCGTTTGGTTGAATCAGAAAATTGGGAGATAAGCCGCTTTGCTTCGCCTTGCGCTCCGCCTGTGAGCCAGTTCATATTTTTATTGTATCTTAAAATGAAATTCCCCGCGTTATACAACGATGTATCTTGTTGATAAAATATTGAAAGCCCCTTATCTGTATAACCTTGCCGACTCGTTATTTCGATGGGTTGGCAGGTTTTTATTTTCGTGCGAACTGTTTCCAAATCGCATCGAATTTGCTTGATGTGGGTTTTCTACTCTGGTCAATTTCTTACAAAAAAGATATAAATATTGGGGTTTGCCCGTTTATAATTAGAATGTAATCTTGTTTCACGAAAGAATAATCACCTGTTTGATGAGCATTATGGTGCCGGGCAATATTGTTGATGCGACCAATTTTGGAGAATAGCATGGATAAAGAAAAGTTATTACAGATGTATCACGAGATGGTGTTGATTCGCCGTATCGAGGAACGCGGCGCGGAACTGTACCAGCAAGGCAAGATCGGCGGATTTATGCATCTGTACATTGGACAGGAAGCTGTTTCGACGGGTTTGATCGCGGCACGTGAGCCGCGTGACCGTGTCATCACCGCCTATCGCGATCATGGCGTGGCGTTGAATTGCGGCATTTCTGCCAATGAAGTGATGGCTGAGTTACTCGGCAAGTCAACCGGAATGTCCAAAGGCAAGGGCGGATCGATGCACATGGCAGATACGTCCAAAAACATGTGGGGTGGACATGCCATCGTGGGCGGTCATTTGCCAATTGCTTCGGGTTTTGCACTGGGCGACCAGTATGCTGGCAACGATAACATCACCATTTGCATGTTCGGTGATGGCGCGACCAACATCGGTTATTTTCATGAAGCTTTGAATCTGGCAAAGACTTGGGGCCTGCGCGTGCTGTGGGTTTGTGAGAACAACCAATACGGCATGGGCACCTCAGTGAATCGCGCTTCAGCTGTGACTGAAATTCGCCAGAAGGCTGAAGGTTATGGCATGAAGAACAGCCAGGTCGACGGCATGGATGTGGTGAAAGTTTATAAAGCCGCGAAAGAAGCGTTGGACTATGTTCGCAAGAACGGCCAGCCTTACTTACTTGAAATTGATACCTATCGTTTTCGTGGACATTCCATGGGTGACCCCGAACGTTATCGCAAGCAGGAAGAAGTCAGGAAGTGGCAGGAGAGTGACCCGATCGGAATTCTAAACAAACAACTGCTTGATAAGAAAGTCGCCACCAGAAAAGCTTTGGATGAGATCGAAGCGCGCGCGGAAGAGGAAGTTGCGAAGGCGGTGGAGTTTGCTGAAGCTTCCCCCGAACCCGCGATGGAAGAGTTGTTTACAGATATTTATTGCGACTAAAGTCGCGGCAACAATTGCAAAGTCCACCTGCGTGGACTAGCCGACGAAGGTCGGCTTTGCAGATGTTGAGGTGATTTCAATCGCCCCCACAGGAGATAAAATGCGCGAGCCATATACGAGCCATATACTCAACTCTATGTGCATCTGGTTTGGGCAACATGGGACAGGCTTCCATTTATCACCCCTGAGATTGAGCCGCGTCTTTATGCCGCAATTGCCGAGAAATGCCGCGATTTGAAATGTCTGCCGTTGGAGATTGGCGGTATCACTGACCATACTCATGTGTTGGTACGATTTCATACCACTGTTCCAATCGCAACTTTGGTAAAAGAAATAAAAGGTTCATCGTCACATCTTATGACGCATGTCATTCAACCTGGCGGTCCGTTCAAATGGCAGGGCGCGTATGGAGCGTTCACCATTCGCAAGTCAGAGGTGCCGACAGTGAAGGCGTACATTCAAAATCAGAAGAAACATCATGCTGAAAATAGTTTGATGGCAGAGTTGGAAGAAGTTTTTGAGCAAGATGAATGATGGTGGTGATTGTTGGCGACTGGAAGTCGCGTCAACAATTGCAAAGTCTGCCTTCGCAGACTAAAAAAAATAATCCAGACGGCGAAGGCCGTCTTCGCTGATGTTGGCGCGATTTTAATCGCAACCAAGAGGAATTAAGAGGAACTAATATGGCAAAAATTACAATGCGCGAGGCGATCTCGCAAGCTCTTATGGAAGAAATGGACCGCGATCCCGCTGTCTTTATTATGGGAGAAGAAGTTGGTGTTTGGGGTGGTACGTATGCCGTGACCAAAGGCTTTTACGATAAATACGGCGCGGCGCGTGTCAAAGATACACCCATCGCGGAAAACGCCATCGTTGGCGCAGCCATCGGCGCGGCCATGGTGGGACAACGTCCCATCGCTGAATTGATGACCATCAACTTTGCATTCTCTGCAATGGATTACATTGTCAATCAAGCTCCCAAACTTCATTATATGTTTGGTGGACAGTTCACCCTCCCGTTGGTTATTCGCGCAGTCGGTGGCGGCGGGCGTCAACTTGGGGCGACACATTCGCAGACTCCCGATGCGGTCTTCGCGCATTTCCCCGGCTTGAAAGTCGTCAGCCCTGGGACGCCGGAAGATGCCAAAGGATTGCTCAAATCAGCCATCCGTTCGAACGATCCGATTCTCTTCATCGAACATGCAACCATGTATCAAGTCCGCGGCGAAGTGCCTGAAGGTGAGTATCTCATCCCGATCGGCAAATCCAAAGTGCAACGCCCTGGCAAAGACCTGACCATCGTCACCTACTGCAAAGGTCTTGAGCTTTCGATGAAAGCTGCAGACGAACTGGCGAAGGAAGGTATCGAAGTTGAAGTTGTTGATCTTCGCACCCTCCGCCCGCTCGATATGGAACCCGTGATCGAATCATTCAAGAAAACAAATCGCGCGGTCGTCGTTGAAGAAGGTTGGAAGTCTTATGGCGTCGGCTCCGAGATCGTCAGCCGGATTTATGAAGAAGCATTTGATTACGTTGACGCGCCCATCATCCGCGTGGCGCAAAAAGAAGTGCCGCTCCCTTACAACCGGGCGCTTGAACAAGCCGCGCTCCCACAGGTGCACGACATCACTGCGGCAGTAAAGGAGGTCTTGAAATAATGGCCGAAACAATTTCCATGCCCAAGCTCGGCTTTGATATGGCCGAGGGTTTGCTTGTCCGCTGGGTGAAGCAGGTTGGCGAAAATATCAACAAGGGCGATGTGCTCGCCGAGATCGAAACCGACAAAGCCACCGTCGAAGTTGAATCTTCTGCGAGTGGCGTTGTCCTGCAGCTCATCGTGGATCAAGGGACGATGGTTCCTGTCAATGCTCCCATTGCGATTGTGGGACATGCGGGGGAAAAGGTGGACGCGCCGAAATTGTTGAACGTTGAACGTTCAACGTTCAACGTTCAACCTGTTCCCGCTCCTGTCCCTGTTACCCAGGTATCATCTCCGCTGACAACTGATTCTGTCAAAGCAAGCCCCCTCGCCAAAAGGATTGCGCGTGAAAACAAAGTAGATTTGTCCAAAGTGCAGGGCACTGGCCCCGGTGGACGTATTGTTCGCAAAGATATTGAAGCCGCGCTTGCTGGCGGTGCGCTGACCGTTGACCGTGGACCGCAGACCGTGGCCAGTCTCCCGTCGTCCACCGTCTACTGTCCACCGTCTGCCGAAGATCAGGTGATTCAAACTACAAAATTGCGCCAAGCTATTGGCCGCCGTCTCGTAGAATCCAAAACAACCATCCCCCACTTCTATGTGACGCACGAATTTAAAATGGATGCGTTGATGGACGTGCGCAAGCAACTCAATGACTACCTGCCCGACAACGAAAAAGTATCGGTAAATGATTTTGTTCTCAAAGGCGTGGCTCTTTCGCTTCGTCAATTCCCCAACTTGAACGCGACACTCAAGGGCAATGAGGTCATCCAATTTGGATATATCAATGTCGGCGTGGCAGTGACAGTCCCCGGCGGACTGATGACCGTCGTTGTCAAAGACACCGATCAAAAAACATTGCGCCAAATTTCAGGTGAAGTTAAAACAATGGCTGGGCGCGCCCGCGAAGGCAAGGTCAAGCCCAGTGATATAGATGGCTCGACCTTCTCCACATCCAATTTGGGAATGTACGATGTCGAAGATTTCATCGCCATCATCAACCCGCCCGAAGTCGGGATTTTGGCAATCAGCTCTGCAAAAGAAGTTCCTGTTGTGGAAAATGGTGAGTTGAAAGTGGGTTGGCGAATGAAAGCGACAGTTTCTGTAGATCATAGGGTCAGCGACGGAGCCGAGGCGGCTCAATTTATGCAGGCGCTGGCAGGGTTCCTTGAAAATCCTGTCAGGATGTTGATGTAGAATCTTGCAGGTCACGCTTGAAACGTGACCTGCTTTTATCTGGTGAATGATGTCTGACAAATTACTTCTCTGGGAACAACCTGACTGGCAAGCCGAAGCCCATAAATGGATTCGGACTGTGCTCGATGAATACGGCCTGCGTTTAACCAGCGGAATAGAACAGTCACATATCCGCCCCTGGTCAACTGTAATGACAATCCCCACTGACAGGGATATGTTTTACTTTAAGGCCTCAGCTTCGGTTTTTGCGCATGAAGCTGCCCTTACAGGTTACCTTGCCAGATTTCGTCCCGACCTATTTCCCGAATTGCTGGCTGTGGATACAAGCCGTCACTGGATGATCATGCGCGACGCGGGTATGCCTTTGCGTCAATTTATTCGCAGTGAAAAATCGGTTTCTCGCTGGCAGGATGTGGTGTCGCTTTATGTGGATCTGCAAAAAGACCTGACCCGGCACGTGGACGATTTACTTGCCCTCGGTGTAATGGACCGGCGTCTCGACAAATTAACCGGGTTGTTTGAGACCCTGATCCCTGATGAGCCGTCCATGTTGTTGGATACGGAAGACGAGAGCCTGACCACCGATGAATATGCCCGCGTGAAGGAGTCCATCCCTGAATTTACACAGATGTGTGAGAGACTTGCTTCATTCGGGATTCATGAAACGATCCATCACGATGATTTTCACGATGGGAATATTTTTGTCCGCGACGGGAGGATTATTTTCACGGATTGGGGCGAGAGCGCGATCACCCATCCATTCTTTACACTTGTTGTCATGATGCGCAGTGTGGACAACTCCCTCGGCATGGACTTTTCACATGAGGCTGAACAGGTGCGTGATATGTACCTTCAACAATGGACATCCCATGCGCCACTCGATCAATTGCGATCCATCGTAAAACTTGCACAACGGATTGGGTATGTTAACCGTGCCCTGACATGGAAGATGACCATTGAGCAATTGCCTGAGACAATGAAGGCTGAATATGCAATTGCTGTTCCGTCTTATTTGAAGGATTACATCAATTCAAAGGAATAATATTTGATTTGTTGGTGCATGAAAGCCACCATCTCCGTTGACCACCGCGTTAGCAATGGTGCGGAGGCGGCCCAGCCGAAGGTGCAGTCGCTGGCAAGTTTCCTTGAAAATCCTGCCAGGATGTTGGTGTAAAGATACGCAGACCTCCGAGTTCTCGAAGAACTCGGAGGTCTTGTCCTTCAGGATTTGATTATGGGTTTTTCCAAACATGCACACGGTTGCGCCCGGCCTGCTTTGCTTTATACATTGCGGCATCGGAGGCTTTGATAATTTCATTTATATCCTTGCCATGCCCAGGATAAAAAGCAATTCCCATGGAAATGGTGGCGAACAGTTCTGCGCCTTCATAATGTACGCGTAAATTGTTGAAATCACGGCGTATCGCCTCCGCGCGTCGTTCTGCGTCCGCTTCATCCACCCCCGGCATGATAATGAGAAACTCCTCTCCTCCATAACGACAGGCGATATCGCCTTGACGTATGCCGTTACGCAATAAACCGCCAAGAGCCTTCAATACTTCGTCTCCGGCTTGATGCCCATGGGTGTCGTTCAAATCCTTAAAAAGGTCAATGTCGATCATCATGACACTGATGGGGGAATTTTCGCGTTTGGCGCGCGCGAGTTCGCGTTCCATCGTTGTGTAAAGATAAAGGCGATTGAACAAGCCGGTCAGCGGGTCGCGGATTGCCTGTTCGCGCAAATAGCCTTGAAGTATTTTGATCTCACCCAATTGATCCTCAAGACGTTTATTGATTTCTTTTAATTCCTCCTCCGCCTGCTTGCGCTCGGTGATGTCATGGTAATTTAGCAATACGCCATTGATAATTGGGTCGTTGATAAGATTGGTAGCGGTAAGTGCTATCGGCTTGTAGCTGCCATCTTTACATCTAATCCTGTACTCCACCTTTGTTGCCGAGTTATCTTTTTCAAGGAGAGTAAAAAATTCTTTTTGAATACGATCCAGGTCGTCCGGATGAACCGTTAACCAACCATCGGTGCCTACAAGGTCTTGCGGCTGCCAGCCGAACCATTTCTCGATATTGGGGCTCTTATATTTCATAAAGCCATCTACACCGATTATGCCGATTACGTCCGAAACATTGGATATCATTGAACTATGTTTGGCTTCGCTTTCTTTCAGAGCTATTTCCGCCCGCTTGCGCTCGGTGATGTCGTGCGTAATGCTGAGAATGTGTTTGATGCCGTTCGGTTCCAACACGACGGCGGACATTAAACCATATTTGATATCCCCGTTCTTGGCGCGAAAACGCGCCTCAAGGTTAGTGACTTCACCGCGCTTTGTTAAGCTTTCCACCAGTGCCTGACGGTCTTCCTGGGAGTCCCAAATGTTCAATTCAATGGAGGTTTTGCCAATGCACTCTTCTGGAGTGTAGCCCATGATCTGGGTAAAGCCATTGTTGATAGTGACATACATTCCATCCTGCAGGCGGTTAATGTTGATCGAGTCTGGGCTGATTGTGAAAGCCTTTCTAAATTTTTCTTCGCTATCACGCAACGCCTCTTCCGCGCGTTTGCGCTCGGTGATGTCATGCACCGATCCAACCAGGTGGGTACAGTGGCCTGCCTCATCAGAGGCGGGCGCGATGCTGACTACTCCGATCAGCCGTCCGGTGGGGTAATCGGAAGTCTCCTCCCAGCGAACGATGGTTTTTTCTTCGATGGCTTGCCGGTACTTTCCCAAAACCATGCTCAACGACGGCTCGGGGATGACTTCACTCACCTGCCTGCCAAGCACTTGTTTGGTAGACAATCCGGTGACCCTGTAAAAGGCCTTGTTAACCGAGGTGAAGCGGTATTGCTCATCCGGTTCGACCGCCAGATAAAAGATAACGTCTCCGACAGTATCGTAGATGGAAGCCAGACGCTGTTCGCTCTCGCGCAACGCCTCTTCCGCCTGCTTGCGTTCGATGACAACGGTTAATTGCCCGGCAATAGTCTCCAACCACTTTACATCTTCCTCGGTAAATGGCTCCCGCCTGCCCATATCCACGACACCGATGACCTTCCCCTCTGAAATCAACGGGACGATCAATACAGATCGATAACCAAGCAATTTGACGATTGCAGGAATGAATCGCTTCAAGCGGGCGCGTAACTTATCCTTCACAGGTATGGACACGAGGTAAGCGGCCATGATTTCCTGAATGCCTTTGGAGCCGTAGACCACTTGCAGCTTGCCGCTTTCCCACACCCGACGGTATGGATGGGCCGCCTGCAGGTCATGTTCGATGCGTGGAATGGATATCCCGATCAGCTTTTCAATCCCTTCCACCATTCCAGGAGAGAGGAAAGGGCCTTGCATTACCAGCCGCTGGCGGTCAGGGCTGAGCAGGTGGATGGTTATACCTAAACTGTTGAAAATTCGGGTTGTTTCCTTCGCGATCAGGCGAATGATGGACTCCAGACTTTCGCTGCGGTTGGCGGCTTGATTGATGGTATTGAGCAGCGAAAGTTCCTCATTGCGACGCCTGATCGTCTCTTCCGCCCGCTTGCGCTCGGTGATGTCCTGATGGATAGATATCCAAACGTTTCCTTGTTGCAGATGTTGAAAGGTTGAAACATTGGCATGACACAAGAAGGCAGTTCCGTCTTTTTTGAGATTCTTTACTTCTCCCTGCCAGACTCCATTGTCTTTGAGGCTTTGTGTTATTTCCTGCGCAACTTCTTCGGGGCTTTTGTCAGTTGGGGCATTGACAGCGCTAATGTGCTTCCCAGCCAGTTCCCTGGAAGCGTATCCGAAAATCCGCTCCATCGCTGGATTGGCGTAAATGATCACGCCATCCCTGGCGCGAATTAGGAAGACTCCTTCCGCCATACTCTCGACAATTTCGTGAAATAGTTGAAGTTGATTCCCTAGTCTTTCAGCCTTCTTATTCATAGTCATTCCTTACAATCGATCAATGGCTCTTGGGTGCTGTAATTTAATATGAGGCTACCCGTTTTTGCGAATCTAGCAATAACTTCAGGATGATTGTAACGCAAGAAGCGCCACACCAAGCGGAAATATAACACAAGTGTAATAACTTCTGATAGTAACAAGATCACCCGCAACGGCCAGATCAAACCAGGCTGGCCGCTACCGCGTGAAAGCCACCATCTCCGTTGACCACCGAGTCAGCGATGGGGCAGAGGCGGCGCAGCCGAAGGTGCAAGCGCTGGCGGGGTTCCTTGAAAATCCTGTCAGGATGTTGGTGTAAAAAATAAAAAGCCTCTGGGTTGAGATCAACTTGGAGGCTTTGAGTTATTACCCGAAAACTTCAACTTCCCTTATTGGCGTTGCAGGACGATTGGAGCGCCACCGTCAAAAGTCAAAGTCAGTGTGTTGTTCTGATTGGAGAGTGTGAGCGTGAATTCTATGCTCGCAGTTTTGCCGTTGGAGCGCGTGAGGGTAAAGGTCATCTGAGCTGATGTCGGAGAAGTCAGATTTCCAGAACCGTTTCCCGCGAAGCCGGGCGGAGGGATGGTCCCGCTGAACGTGTCGGAAAACGTTCCGGTCAGGTTATTTCCCTGTTGCGCAAGCGAGACCGTAATCTCGCTGCCATCATCAGGATCAGGCCCAAACCAGTTCCCGGTGAAGTCTACCGTCACTGGAACTGGTGAGGTAATAATGGGGTTTGATTGGCTCTCAGAAATTGGGCACAAGGATTCGAATCCCACTTCGCAATGTTCCACTTTCCCGTCAATCATCGTCATCAACACCTGGATGTTATTGATATCCGATGCCGGCACAGCCAGCGGGTTATCCGAGAGGATCACCACGTCTGCTAATTTACCGGGAGTGATACTCCCCAACTCGTGGTCTTGAAAATTGGCATACGCCGCGTCGATGGTCAGCGCGCGCAGGGCTTGCTCGGCGGTGATGGTCTGGTTGAGCATCCACGCTTCGGGTTGTGTGCCGAGATTGCCAACCCGGGTGACGGCTTGATAAATCAGATGCATGGGAGAACCAAACGGCGCGCCGCTGGGCTCATCCACATAGTACGTGGGAAAGGCAGATCCGTTGGCAATGACGACACCGGCTGTGACCAGACTGCGCCAGGGGAACGCAGAGTCCTGTGGTTCGCGGGCGGTGAGTTCCGCGATATCCTGCTCGCCAACGAGTTCGCCCGGCATGTATGTTTGAATGGACGGAATTACGCCGAGTCGCTTCGTACGGGCGATCTGGTCGGGGGTGAAGAAGAGCGCGTGTTCGAGTCGCACCCTACTGTTGACAATGTTTGGGTCGGTCTTTTCGAGATTTTCCAGCGCTATCAGGATCATTTCAAGTGATTCCGTGCTCACAGTTTTGATCGCGAGATGCCAACCTTCCTGATATCTGGCGAGGAGTAGGGCGTTCAATTCTTCCTGGGTCCAGAGCAGTCTTGTATCATTATCAATACCGGTAAATATTTTCAGTCCGCCGATCCGCACTTTCGGTGAGAATATTTGATCCTGCCGGTAAGCCTTGTACCAATCCCCAAGCGGCTCGCCATATCCACCATTTGCCGCAGGATATATATTGACGCGCAGGCGAAATTGGTCCTGATTGGCAAGCGCGAGATACTGAGGCATGATATCTGGGGGGACATAAAGTTCGTTGATGCTCGTCCAGCCCTGCTTGACCGCATTATTAAGCGTTGATTCAAGATCAATTAGCCCTTCCAGCCCACGTTTTACCCGGTGCTGATGAGAATCAATAAAGCCGGACGTCAGTGTTTTGCCTTCAAGATTGATCACGGTTGTATTTTGTCCGCGATGCTTGAGGACATCTTCGTTCGTGCCGACCGCAAGGATTTTGTTGCCCTGAATCGCAATCGCCTCGGCGCTTGGATTGGCGTCGTCCATCGTAATGATCGCGCCGTTGCTGAAAATGATATCCGCATTCCCGGTCAGCGCGGGGGGTTCCGTTGAATTTGGTTGTGGCAATGAAGATGTGGGATTCTCTTTAGTCGGTGATAGCGGTGTCGATGATGCAAAATTGCAGGATGTAATGGATACAATGAACAACCAGAACACAAGTATGCGTAAGCGGTTCATAACTCACTCCTTTGGTTTCCCTAATACTATAGTAATTTGGGAGAAAATTCAAGTCTTTATGTGGCAAAATAATCCTATCGCAGGAAAGCCGCCATCTCCGTTGACCAGCGCGTCAGCGACGGCGCCGAAGCGCTCCCGAAAGAGTATCGGAACGATACGTCAGGATTCCTTGAAAATCCTGTCAGAATGCTGGTGTAGGAATCAGACCTCCGAGTTTTTCAAAAACTCGGAGGTCTTAATTTTTTACGGCAGGCAGGGATCAGGTCTCAAAACCGGCGCGAGCACGCCGTTGATTGCGTCGCCTTGCATCAAGGCATTGAAAAAGTCCGGTTGTTCATCCAAATCCCACGTCCAGAATATCCAGCCGTCAAATCCGTAATTACAGGATTCAACCTGCCAGTCTCTGAAGGCAAATGCAGCATCTTGAATGGATGAAAAGCGCGATACCTCCCCACCGAATTCACCCATCACAATCGGTTTTTCCTGCATGTTATTCACGCCGAAATTTTCAACATGTTGTTTCAGATTCAATTCAAAACCGGGATATGCATGAAGGTCAACAAAATCCAATGTGGATTGCCAGATGACTGGAGTGCTGACAACCAGTCGCGCGTCGCCGATACGGGCAGGATTGGGTCCGTGCGGCACGAATAGCCCGACACTGACCAGCGCTGTCGGGTCCTCTTCCAGAATCACGGCACGGATTGAATCGAGCCAGAAAACATTATTCTCCTCGATCATCTTCTGTTTATCTTCCGCGCTTGCCATATCATACGATTTTCCATTGGCTGTCGTTACCACCCCCGAATTGAAAGAAAGCGGAGGCTGATCTGAATCGTAGAACATTTCATTTCTCAGTTGATACGAGAAAATATACTCCGTTGGTGTATCCATCTGAATCAACGCTTTTGCAAAATCCTGGAAGAAGGTTTTGTTTGCCCTCCATCCTGCGGGGGGCAGGTAGTTCGCGTTCATCGAGGCAAAAGTGGAACAACAATCTTCATTAAGGATAGCCCCATACTTTCCACCTGGAATCCAATCCTGTGTAAACATAACATAGATTTGATTTTGTTCGGCATGTCTCAACAGATCAACAATATTATTCATGTACTCGAGCGAGAATCCGCCAGCGTCCGTGCCCATCGTGTCCGGACTGAGGAACACGCGGATCACGTTGTAGCCATCCGTGTGCATTTTCTGCAAGTCGCTACTCACGCGCGCAGAATCGTATTTTCCAGGATCAAACAGAGAATGCCCAAACGTAGCCGAGCCGTCCATTTTGGTTTGCGCGCCGAGGCGGATGTAATTCATACCGCGCGGCACAAATTTTTCTCCTGTAACACGGTTATAAAATTCGCCCACACCATTAACCACACGAATGGCGATGTGATGTTCCGCAGGCGTTAAGGGGATGTTCGCTGGCGAGACCATTGTCGCAACAGACTGCGGGGCAGCTGTGGCTGGCAAGGGGTTGGCGAGGGTTCTCGTCTCAGCAGGCTGCAGAGGCAGATTACAAGCCGTGAGGAATACGATGAGAAGGTTGCATACACACTGTCGAATGGTTTTCATTTTCCTTAATCTCCTATCACTTAAATCTCTCTCCAAGCCACACACGAAGGGCTTTCGGTGGTAACAAGATATAAGATGCGGATGTTTTCAATTCACACGTGAAACGGACTGCTTGCAGGCGACCAAATCCTCATTGTGTGCGTTGGAGAATAATTTGAGGGCTTCCTACTGGAGATAGTGTAAGTGTATTGTTTCCATTAGTGAGTTCCAGGTTGAACTGAATTGTAGCGGACTTGCCGTCTGACCGTGTGAGATTAAAAGTCATTTGCGCTGTGGTAGGGGAAAGCGTTGAGCCTGATCCGCCGCCTTCAAACCCGGGAGGCGGAATGTTGCCGCTGAAGGTGTCCTTGAAATTACCCGTCAAATTACCATCGGTTTGGGAAAGGGTCACAGTCACGGCACTGCCATCATCAGAGTCGGGGCCTTGCCACACTCCGCTGAACGGAGCCGCAGGAGGAGGTACCGTAGCCGCCGCTGTGGTTGGTGAAAATGGCAGGTTCGGCGTAGGCGGCAATGGATTGACAGTCGGTACCTCTGGTGAGGCTGAAGGAAAGCCGCATGCCAGGATGGATAAGACAAGAATAAAGACGGAAAGATGGAAATTGAGTTTCATTCGTACTCCTTTGTAATGAAATTTTAGCGGATTTCACCGCTCGTGATCGCATGGTTCTTTGCAATCAAATCTCTTGTGTGAGCCGCTGTATGTCATGGCAAGAACTGAAAACCCCAACCAAAGTCAACCTGATAGGATTGTCCCGGCGATAGGTTTACGATTGTCTGCGCCGCCGAAGCACCCTTGCTCGGGTACGTCCAACCGCCAGGGATTAGGATTGAATCGTTCGGCGATATAAGCGGATTAACCGTGATACAAAAAGCGCCCATTCCTAATATTGATTGGAAGGTGTACGAGCCGTTTGAGTCAGTGAACAAACTCGCAATCACCGGATTGGTACACGCACCTTGATGCAGGTCAACCTGAATGCCAGGAATGCCAGATTCACCGGTTTCTTTTATGCCATTCGCTTCGGCAGTATCGCCCGAGGGAACGCATCCGGCTGGCAATGGCGAGGGCAAACCTCCCAGTGTCGGCAGGGCGCACAGGTCATGCCAGACACTGCCATTGATGGAAGATGCAGGGACGTTGGTTGCTTCGGGAGCTGGCAGTGTGCTTGCTGGGAGCACTTCAGATTGAGGCATCTGAGTATACGTCGGCGGAAGAAATGGTGTGGGAGGGATAACCGCCTGGGTCGGTACGGGAAATGAGATGGTTGGTAAGGTGCAGGATAGTAAGATCAAAGCCACACCTGCAACAAAGCGAACCGTGAAGAGTTTCATAAAATATTCCTAATGATTAGTGTTTGAGCATACACAGTTTTATGGCGCGATGATTTCGATCTCCTTCCATCCAATCCACGAATTGCTCACTGTTGTCTCGATACGAACAAAACGGATAAGCTGCCATGGTTGGAGTGGGGTATATTCGAGAGTCTGCCAATCTATCGTCTCATCTGAAAACACATGCAATTCTTGATAACTTCCGCTTTCACCCTTCCCTAAAACGCGATGGACTGTATAGCCCGGATCCTGGGAAATAACGAGCCGAATTGTCGCGATTGTTGACGGTTTTAGCAGATCTATTTCGATCCACTGGGGCGGACCATCACCGGCATTCCACTGGGTATTGAGACTTAAGTCCACGGCATACTCACCAGTAAAGAACGGAAGATGGCTGGCGTTGGTAGATGTCGTTACTGGTTTCCCAAAGGCAAGATTGGAATATTTGAGCATCTCCTCACCGGGCGCGCAGGGATCGGGATTACGGTCAGGCGAGAGCGCGTGCCTGATCTTGCCGTCTCCTTCGACAGCTTCCCAAAAGTCATCATGCATCGAGCCGCCGGCATCCCAGGTCCATAACTGCCAGCCATCAATTCCAAACTTGCAGGAAGCCACCTGCCAGGCTTGTAATGCCATCGCCGCAGTCTCCGCATCCGGGTAGCTTTCTTTAAACGCGCCAAATTCTCCGAACATAAGGGGTTTTTTACCGTAGCCGATGATATTGAAGTTTTCAGCAGTCTGTCGTATGTTAAGATCAAAACCTGGATACGCACTGAAAGCTACAAAATCCAACGCAGACTGGTTTAAAACTTTATCAAGATACACCATGCGTGGATCGCCGACGAGGACGGGGTTTGGTTCTTGTTGGACGAAGAAGCCCATTCCCACCAGCGCAGTCGGATCAACCTCTTTGATAGCCTGACTCACCTTTTCGATATAATAAAGCCAGCTTTCTTCCATCGCCGCCCGGCGTTGAACCGGATCGGCGAGGTCATACGTTTTTCCATTGGCGGGTGTGATCGTTCCAGTTGATGTGTTGAAGGGGGGTTGGTTTTCCTCGAAGTATGCCTCTTCCTTAATTTGATATGCTAGGATGACATCCATTGGTGCACCAACTTCCATCAGCCCGCGGATGAGGTCACTTTGGTAGTTACGTTGCGCTTCAACTCCACCTAGAGTCATGTATTCCAAATTGAAATCCCTGTATTGATTCCGGTATGGATCGAGCAAAGATTGGTACTGTCGCGAATCCGGAAGTGCATCCATGGTCAGGATAATATAAATATCGTTCTGCTTTGCAACCTCCATAAAACGTTTCATGTTCTCCAGAAAGCCGCGGTTCAATCCGCCCTGAGGCAGATCGAGACAACCCTGCGCGCCACCCCAACATGCATTGAACCAGAGGCGTACCACATTGAATCCGTCTTCGTGCATGATCGGCAACTGTGCCAGCCCGGAGTCCAATTGGCCGTATTGCGTGTTGAAGATCGTATCAATCACACTTATATAGTCCACATCGGGCGGCCACTGCTTCCAGCGCCAAAATGCCGCGCCGCGTGGATAAAATCTCTCTCCGGTTACCCGGTCGTAAAATTCCGCATCGCCGTTCACCACTCGAACGCCGATGCGGTGCTCCACGGGTGGCGCAACCGCGTTTTCATTCTCGCTTTCGTTCGATGACGGAACCTGGGTGGGTGTATCTACAGTGGGGAGATTGCAGCCAAGGATTAATATGAACAGAAAACAGATGATTAGTTTCGCATTTTTCATCAAACCTTCTCCGTTTCTCGCTGAGGAGATAACTAACGCAGGACGGCTATCGGGCAACCGTCAGTTCGGTTTGCCTTGTGCCAGGAAACCCACCTGCGAATGAAGATACTATCAAGACGATCAAGGGGAGGTAATGTTTAATTATCATTTTGAACCTTATACTGTTGGTATATTTAAAAGCAAGACATCACGGTTGATTGATCTCTATGTAGTCAAACTCAGCAAACGAGCCGGCAGAAGGCGCCTGGGCAGCGAGCAAGCCTATGGAGACAGGCTGTTGAGCTACGGTATGGCTGCCGATCACCACCCAATTCACACCGTCTGTTTGATAGTAAGCGGTGTAGGCATTGCCCTGCCGCACAATGCGAATCTGGCTTGTATTGCTCGAACCTGCCATACCAAAGTTCCCGCCTACTGCGGAACCGTTTTGCAGGTTGTCGAAGTAAAAGCCGCTTCCCGGGCAGCTCCCAAGGTCGCAGTAGGCGCGCCCGGCTTGCAAAACGGATTTCTCACCGAACAAAACGACCAGACCGGCAAACTCAAAATTCTGCGACGGGGAAAACTTAACCGATGTGCGGATGTCAAAATCACCCTGAGGCGCGGAAGTGGTCAAGACGTTGGATGGCAATCCGTTTAAATACCCTGCCGTCGATAAGTTGATGCGCAGCCAGCCGGGGGTGGCGGTCAGAGACCAGGCGGAGGAATCCTGACGCAACCAAGTCCATCCGGAACCGGGAGCAAGTTTGCCGTCAAATTCATCTCGAATGGAGGCTGAGGCAGGCGGGACATCCGATGCCTGGGGAGCGGGACTTGATGAAAATGGCAGGTTCGGCGTAGGCGGCAATGGGTTGATCGTCGGCGCGGCAGGAATCGAGCCAGGAAGACTGCATGCCAGGGCAGATACGATCAACAGATAGGCAGGAAGGAAATAGTTTTGTTTCATTTTTACTCCTTTTTTATTATCGCTTTGCAGCGATGGTCATAGGATTGGAATCGAAAAGAACATCAGCCAAATACCAGCGGCAAACAGCAATGCCTCGAACACCGTACCAATCAACCCCTGAACACGGAAACCAAGGTCAACCCATAGGCTGCGCTGTTCCGGGCTGTGCGCGCTGCCGGAGATAAGGCGAATAATCCCGAAGAGCGGGGTGAAGAATCCAAATACGATCAGGAGGATGCCCCAGCCGCGGTTGGATTCCACAAGGCTTGTAAGGAACTGATTTGCCTTGCCCGGCTGGAACCATTCCGAGGCGGAGTAAAGGAGAATGCCTGTTCCGAACAGGAAAATGATCACTCCAAGCAGACGGGCAGACAGCCCCGAATAATACTCCCGGCGGCTGTAATACCGGTCAAAAAGTTGGATCCGGCCCTGAATAAAGGTATCCGCACCGAACAGGAGGGCAAAAGCCCCAAAGACCGCAATGGAAAGCGGGATCAGGAAAGACAATTCGCATTTTTCGGCATGATATGCCATTCCTCCCGCAATGAAAATAACCGGAACTGCCAGTTTATCCACAATACGCAGGGTTACGGTTTGCTCTTGCATACAAAGGTTGAAGGCGTCCCCGGGATTTCCCACCAATTGCAACCTTTGGCAACACAAGTCCGTTGTTTGGTATAAGCGGAGCAGGCATCCGTGCTGCCGGAGTCGTCCACTGAGCCGCAAGCCCGGGCCTCGATATCTGCAAGAACCGGCGTGCGCAGTGAGGTGTCGCCATCGCTTTGCTGAACAACCACCTGGTACTCCGGGATGGATTGATCGAAGGGGATCGAGCTGCCGAATATGGAAGCCATGCTGAGAGTGCCCCGGTAAAGGTCGTTCCCGATCGGGTTCATCGAAATGCTCTGAAAATCTCCCGACCCGAAACGATAGAACAATAGAACGGCCGTAATCCCTTTCGAAGCAGTCGCGTGGGCGGTGATGACCGTCTCCATCGGCCCGCAGGAGGATGCGCCCACATACACCACCCAAGTGGAAACTTCGGTGATGGCGAGTTCGTCCGGCGGACCAATCACGGGGGTAAAAGTAGGCTCAAAAGTAACCGTGGCAATTGGTTGATCAGCGGGAGGCGGCGCATCGCCTGCGGCGATAACAAGGCTGGTTTCGGCATACCCACTCCAGTTGCCGTTGTTGTCCTGGGCGCGCAAAAGGAGCAGGTATTCACCTGGCTCGGTGAGGGCACAATCACGTGTCAGAGTAACGAGCGAAGTCACTGTATCAGGGCTGGGAACGGAAACCGCGGTTCCATTGATCGTAAGTTCGAAGACCGCGATCCCGTTGGGAGATGAGCCGTGCGCCACGATCATACACGGGTTGGGCGGAAAGAACACCGTGCCGGGTAGCGGCGCGTCAAACCAGGCGCGCAGCACCTTCCCAGTGGAGGATGAGTCGTCGTTGCCGGGGGCGGAACTGCAGCCTGTAAGCGCGATGACCAGAATCAACAGGCTGATGAACAATTTGTTTGCTGTCATTGCATCCTCCTTGCCCTACGGGGCAAAATAGTAGATCTCCAATTTGAAATTCCCCAAACCCGATGTGCATTCACCTGTTCCATTTCCTGGTCCCGGCAGAGGCGCGCTGACCGGATTTAGAATAAAACCGTGGTTGCTTTCCGGATGTTTGACCCAGCTGTTAACTACAGAAGTAACATCTGCTTTCATAGCCATAACTGGATTTAGCGAAGTAATGGGTGAATTGTAGGCGAAGAGGTTGGTATTATCAGCAAAATGATTTCCGCCCACCAATTGGGTCCAGCTTTGTTTAGCTTTTCCTACACTCGCCACGCAGGATGTCGGCTTCCCACCACTCCATCCAGTTGCACCATAGTCCATATAAATTTTGGAGAATGTCAATACGGCATTTTGGACGACAGCGTTTGGCGGCAAACTCTTTTCCGGAAGGAATTTCACACCCGCTGAATAAAGTATATCCTTAAAACAATCAGTATCAACCAGAATGGCTCCAACGAGTACCTGGCCAGGCTGGTTGCCAAAGCCATCCTGTTGGTTTTGCAATAAATATGAGTCTGCATTGCCAAAATTATCACAATCCCCGGATTCAGAATCGAGTCCATTTGCAGTGAGCCAATCGGTCGGGGTCAATACGGTTTTCTGAGTTTTGGGCGGCTGACCGGGGCAATAGGTAATCATCTCCGAATCGCTGCCTATAGGAAGAATGTACGCCTCCACACCATAGCACTTCTGTACCCAGGGAATCGGGATGGGAGTAACTTTCTGGGTGGGGTTGGGTATATCCTTCAGAAATATCCTGGACTGGGTGAACGGGTCAATTTCGTAGATACGATAGCCGGCAATCTCAGTGACCCCGTAATTACAAAAACCAGGCCAGCATGCTTCCGGTTGCCACTCCCATTCAAGGATGATATATTCCTTTAGGGAAGCGTTCAGCAAGGCATCACATATAAACGTAAACAAAATGTTGCTGTGCTGGATACAATCCGCCGTATTGAGTGATTCACGCAATGCGAATGGCGGCGGGATGGTACTTCCGCCTCCGCTATCGGGTGGGATTTCCGGTATACCAGTAATCACAAATCCCCCGCCGCTGATCTTCAATTCATTGGGCGGCTGCAGGGTATCGAATTGCGTCTCCCCTTGCCCAAGATATTTAAGAACGCCGCCAAGCCAGCCCCAGCATTGCATTTGGATGACCCCTTTTTGATTTGGGAAGATCAATCCGAATTGGGTATAGGCGATAAAGTCATTAAGAAAGTGAAAAGGCGGCTTGGGTATCTTTTCCCAAATGCCGTTTCCGGTGGATGTATAACAATATGATTTATCCACGGGCTCAATTGGAGTAAATTTCCACGTAACGTAAATTGGAGTAAAACCTCCCGCTTCTCCGGGAACTTGTCCCTGTCCGGACCCGTTGCCTGATCCCGCGCCCCCAATCGGAACCTTCACCGGTTTTCCGCCCGGCAAGGGCTGGGATGGATCTACATTGGGGTTTGCGCCCACCACTTGATCCGGCGGAACGCCATATCCCGCTCCGATCTGTTCCAGCGTTTGACCCTCCTCGGCAAAAACTTGCATCGTCCCATCTCCAGCCAGCACGTTGACCACTACCACTTGCGAATATCCCACCTGTCCATTGATGGTGGTGGACTTGGCGTAGAAAGCGTGAATACCCAGTGGCCAAGCCTGCCACGTCCAAGATGCGCTTGATGGCGAATCGGTCACCACGCCCAGGGACTGACCATCCACGAACAACTCAGCGCTCTGGATGGCTTCGGGCGCAACCGCCTGCATCGTCACCGGCACAAAATCACCGGCTTGCATCTCATCACCGCTGGGCGGGGAGAGTAGGAACACAAAGACAGAGGATTGTGGAGACCCAGTCAACTGTGTTTGCGAGCGGAAAAACCACCGTCCCCCACCAATTGCCAGCAAAATTAAGATAATCAAAATTGCGAACAGACAACCCAACTGAAAAGTTCGCTTATTCATGACCTACTCCTTACTGTCTCAAGGTTTGACAATGCAAATAATATACCATATGTTAGACGATTTCAATACCCTAAATTGTCTAAATTTGCAAGATACAATGAAGACGAATGAAACTGGCTGGCCGCGACCGCGTGAATACCACCATCTCCGTTGACCACCGAGTCAGCGATGGGGCAGAGGCGGCGCAATTCATGCAGGCGCTGGCAGGGTTCCTGGAAAGTCCAGTCAGAATGTTGGTGTAAGAAGGCAAACTTCCGGGTTCTTCAAGAGCTTGGAAGTTTTTATTTCGATACAAATTCCCCGATCTTGTGCATCAGCACCCAAAATAGCGACTTGAGAATTTGCGTCCGATAGATGATATGCCTGTACCAGAATAAGGGTTGTTCTCTGATGCCATAATGCAAGCGTAACCACCAATCTGAAGGCGGAATAAACACCTGCCAAATGGGACGCAGGAATCCAACCTGTTTCCATTGCAGAATACTTTGGTGAGGCCAGCCCGGGGGATATTGGTTGAGGCCGCTGGGCTGCGCAACCTCTGTGATGGGAATGATTTTTGCCAGTTGTTCAGGCAGCGGCGTCAGGCTGTATAGGACTTCCAGGCGATTTAGAATATCGGGATGATATCCCTGTAGATGCGTCCAATCAATTTCCCTGGCATGGCGTTCAACGAGACTGATAATATCCGCGATCCATTTGAGCTGCACGGGTTTATTCGTGTTTCCAATAAACAGATGCTTCGTGAGATGCCTTGACAGGTAGTGGAGCGTTTCCAGGGGTGTTGATGTGTAAATCATGTTCTTATCTATTGTTACGATCTGTGGCGGCTCGTGAAAACCATTAAATTCAGGATCAGGTGAATTCCCTTTTTCGTATCGGCCCCCGGGATCGTAATGATGCAGTTCCACATGTACGCTGATTCCATCTCGCGGCGGCGAATCCGCTGTCAGAGATTTTGGCAACCGCCTCAAGGTCGGAGGTGGGAAGCGTACGTTAAATTTCGCATTTTCCAACTGATGCAGGGCAGGTAAAAAATCTTCCTTTTTCAAGAGTAGGTCAATATCGCTCACTGGGCGCAAGGCGGGGTCGGAATAATATTGATACGCCAGCGCCAATCCCTTGAGCACCAATGCCCGGATGCCGGCCTGCTCAAATAGTGAGGTGATTTCCACCAGCGTCTGTGCGTATGCGCGATTGAAGGCGCGCTGGCGCAGATAAAGCCCCCTGAGGACGCGTTCTGTTTCTGCTGGAATGGAGATGCCTGCCCCTTTGAGATGATGCCACAGCAGAGGGCCCATTCCATGCAGTTCGGCTTGGAAGGGTAATTCCCCCCAGGCTGTAAAGACCTCAATTTGGCGGGCTAATTGCTCGTAGAAAATGGGATGCCCCTCGGCGCGGGTGCAGAGAGCAAGTAAGCGGTAGGTTTGATCTATCCCGCTGTTATTGTTTGTTGAATCCATTGGGTTGCTTTTTCTATATCGGAATAGGTCAGGCTGTATGCGGTGACCTGGCGCGCGAGGCGGGTTGTGGCAGACATGCCGTAATCAGGGAAGTTGCGGGCATTCACCAGGCACTGCAACAGGCGAAACAGAGCCTCGGCCGGAGTGAGCCGCTGTACGCTAAATTGTGCCTCGGGGATGTATTGCGGAAAGATCAACACACGCGGCGTGACTTTGGCTCGAACTGCAGAGGCGTTAAGCAACGTTGGCGTAATCCAGGCACTGCCGTCGTCAAATTGGAGAAAGCCATCTGATTCCTTACTTACCAACCGGTGTTGCCATATGAAGGCTGATCCGCGTTTGAGGATGATGGAGCGGCATAACCCGCTGATTTCCCCGCCATTCGCTGGGCTCGTTGGAAGCGCAATGACCTCATCGGTCAGATATTGCAAACCATTGGCCGTCAGCCAGGCGGCGAGAGATGATTTGCCACTTCCGCTTCCCCCGCACAGAATCAGCCCGTTGTCATCGTGCGCCAACGCGGCGGAATGGAAGACAAGTCCCGTTATGGAGGCTCCATTCAGTTGGGCGATGCCCTCCTGCATCAAATGCCACAGAACTTGATCGTAAGTGATTTTGGAAATCAAATCACTACCGTTAATGGATAATGAAAAATCAGTTTCATTAGCGGTAGTGATTTTATAATTTGCAATAAGCGGTCCGTCTTCGCCAACGCAGTATTTGAAGTGCGTTTCCACTGCTTTGAGGATGCCCGTATGATCAGAACTGAACCTGACTGTATTGCCTGCAAAATGAACCAGCCGACCGCTGGTTAACTCGACGTTCACTTCGTTTTCAGCGCACCACGACTGACCAGCGTCTGAATGATAGCGGGAACATTAACCTGAATCTCAGCGCGCGCTTCGGGATATGCCGCGCTCAGGATTTCCACGATCTCGTCCAATGTCCGGGTACCATCACATAACTGCCAGATGAGTGTGCCCGTCTGGTTGCCATGGATGATGAGATTGCGAGTCGGGTGGAGCAGGACGATCTCGCCTTCCAGCGTTTCAATTTGAAAACCATCAACAGGTGTGGGAACGATCATATTCTGCGTTTCGGAATATCTGAAAAACTAACAGCCATTCGCTGTATTCGTAAATACTTGACTATCACTGCCAGTGCCATCGCTGGCGTTTTCAAAACTCCAGGTTACAGTGACGGTATCACCAGGAGCCATTGTTGGGTAATTGTCAACAGTAATAGACAGACTCGCCCCTAATGCACCTGTGAGCGCCGTTCCGGTGATGGACGTGGGACCAGTGGTGGGCGCGGGCAGTGTGATTCTTACAAGATTACTGGGCGTGATAACGTAACGCATGACTATCCCAGATGTGGGAGGTGTAATTTGGACTATGCTAGTTAAATTCGGATCAGTACAAAAATTGGCACCGGGATCATTCGGACCAGCTACAAGGGTGTGGAGCGAGGTTTGCGCATGGGCTGGGAGCACTCCGACTTCCATCCCAGGCTTGGTCCATTTGTCAGGCAGGTTTACCAGCGCGGTCGCGCCTGCCACAGCGGCAAAAATTTTGATTGCATCGCGGCGTGAAATCTCTTTTGATGGTTTATTGCCCATTATTAATCTCCTAAGAATCCATTGTTTTTGTGATGATAAATGAATTTTATACATGGATAAATAATCTGCCGAGATTGATATTTTGACGTCTCTTTACGGGTTGAATTTGAAAGCATGGGAATATTCCACTGTTAACCGAGCAACAGGACAGTTTCCCCTCGTCCGTTGACGATGTCGCACCCCTGACGTGCAGGAAGTTTGGATTAGCCAACGATTATTTCCCACGGTTTTTAAGGCACATGCAGAATGAAGAGTCTGGGATTGCCCGACCAGAGGGTTGTGTCGCTGCCGAAATGAGCGAAGTAAATGTTCTGGGAATCACGCAGGTCGGCACTGGTGTAGATCCCAACCGGCAACTGTTGGACAAAGACCACCTGTCCACTGGCGATGTCATAGTAGTACAGTTCGCCACTTCCCATTCTCCCATTACCCACAGCGGCTCCCGGATTTTTGATGATGGATAGCACGTAGTAAAGTTTTGTCTCGTCCGGGGAGAGCGTGATGGCGTACGTGGAGTTAATAACCCGGTTGTCTGTTATTGGCAATTCATACCCCAGATCTTTGAAGGTTTCTGAGGCTGCGTCAAACTCATATAACTCCCCATTCACTGTATTGATGTAGATCTTACTGCCGTCGCGCCTCTGGGTTTGGCCGACCCAGAACCCATTGGTCATCTGGAAACCGGTATCCTTCATTTCTCCGCTGTGAATATTATAGACCCAGACTGAATGAGTTTCAGTCCGCTGATCCACGACATCCGTACCTCGGTAAGTGTAGATATTTCCGCTCGGAGCAACGATCACCTCACGGCTGAGCGGGTTGCCCAATTTCCACGGAATGCCGGGGATAACTTTGACAAGCTGCTCGGTCTGGTAGTCGTAAAGGACGATGTCGCTGGAGGGGATGGCAAGGCCTACCAGCAGGTGTTCCTGCGGCAGGATGTTAAGGGAGATGATGCCCTCGTGCTCGGTGACGACGCCGCCCGGCAGAGCTGCGCTCAGGTCCTTCAAGAGGCCGCCAGTGGTATCGAAGGCGAAAAGATGACTGCCGCGATAGATCGGCAGGGAATCGATTCCCAATTTCAGGTCATGAAAACTCTGTGACCCCATGTACATCCGGCCATTGGCGTAGATCATGCGCGTGTGGCCTTTAGGGATGCTTTCCCCTTTATAGGCGTTGCCGGTAGCAGCAACAGTATCAAGGAAACTGCCCAGAAAGAGCCTTTCGCCGGTCCTGGGGTCATAGCGGAAGACGGGGAAGTCCTCGCGCCCGTCCGTGCGGAAGCTGGTGAACCCGATGTAGATGCGGCCCTGGTCATCCATGCCCATCGCATCCCAGCATTGCTTCATATCCATGCCGCGGGGAGCGATCTTGTCGAAGGAGATCTCGGCCCACTTTACGCCCTTGTCACCGACGCTCCAGGTGGGTGTCGGGTTGACGGCGAGTGTGGTCGGGGTAGCCACTGGCGGCCCTGCTACGTAATACTTGATCAGCAATTGTGGGCGATCTGTAACCACGTTGTAATTCCCGCTGTAGAACTTTAGAGTATCATCTCGCTTGTTATTGTTATCATCCAACTGGAAGCCAAGGCGGAATTGGGTTGCTCCAGTTAGGTTAATATATGGGAATGCTTTGACATCCAATGAAGACCAGTACCAGTCACTAACGGGGTTGTTTTGGATGATTCCAGCCGAATTTATACTGGCAGGGTACTGAAAATCTGATAGCTGCAAATTGTTGATACTGAAAGGACCAAAGGAACCAAAGGCGCCATAACGGGCATCAACCTGGATATTTTGGAGTGTATCGAATGGATTGGCGCTGACTTGACCCTGTTTCTTGATCATTAGTAAGACCATGGTAATTACAGCGTTATCCGGCAGGGAAGAGGTAGAAAAGTGTAGTAGGGCACGATACTGACGGTTCTTTGTATCGTCACCGAGATTAAAGGTTGTGGCGAATGCATTTTTGGTACCGCCCTTATAGCTGTTTTCGCCTGATTCCAACACCCAACCGTCATACGCACCACTGGAACTGAATGATTCGGTATTAATAGTAATAACGGGCTTGGTGATCGTATACGCTTCACCTGTGGTCAGGTTACCATTGCCTGCGCCCGCTCCACCCAGCGGTTTGCCCGAGGTGTCCAGGATGCTGTCGTTATCCACCAGATCGAGGCGCAGGCTGCCACTGCCGCTTCCAGTGGCAATGGTAATCGTATACGTATTGGCAGAGCCGCTCAGGCTGGCGATGGATGCGCCGGACAGGCTGTCAGTTGTTGTCAACACAAAATCACTTATATCCACACCACTGACTGCTTCAGAGAAAGTCACAATAAAATGCACGCTATCGGCGGTAGTAGGATTTGGGTCAATACGCAGGCTGCTGATAATTGTGGGGGTAGTCTTGTCAATCGTGTACACACCACCTGCGGTAAAGTTGCCATTGCCTGCGCCCACCCCACCCAATGGATTGGCTGTGGCATCTATGATGCTATCGTTATCCATAACGTCCAGGCGCAGAGTTCCATCCCCTGTGCCAGTGTTGACGGTAACCGTATAGGTGGTTCCAAAGCCGCTTACATCTCCCACACTTGCGCCTGAGATTCCACCAGTAATGGCCAGAGCAAAATCGCCTGCATCCACGCTGCTGACTTCTTTAGAAAAGATCACCGTGAAATGGACGCTATCGGATGCAGTGAAATTTGGGTCAACGAGTAAAATACCGGCAATTATCGGGAGGCTCTTCTCAACGGTGTAAAACTCACCTGTGTTAAAGTTGCCATTGCCTGCGCCCACTCCGCCTAAAGGATTACTTGCCGTGTCCACAATTGAATCGTCATCCACAAGATCCAAACGGAGGGCGCCATTGCCAGAGCCGGTATTAACGTTCACTGTGTACGTTGTCCCCGAAACAGGCGCTATGCTTGTGATTGAGGCGCCTGTCATGTCCGGGCTGGTAATGAGAGCAAAGTCATTGAACGGCGCCGTAACATCCACGCCCATTACCGGTTCTGAGAAGGTAATTGTGAAATTCACACTGGCGGCGTTGGTGGGATTCGCATCTGCGCGCGCAATTGACAAAACCGCAGGGGGTTGATCAAATGCATATTCGAACGCGCCAACATCCGGTGCTTTGCCTGTGAAACTATCATTGATGCCGGGAATAACGACGCCCCGATCTATGTTCGGACTTGTTGAAAGCAGCGTTACATCGCCGCCACCCGGGTTGGCCAACCCGGGGGAATCTTCATACCCACTGCATTCAAGGCCGGTCGCCGTGCACAACTCTGCGATACTGTTATAGCTTACGTTCTCCCACTTAAAGTGCGGGCTGTCCAATCCACGTGTAGTGTTCCAGTCGTCATTGTTCCAGTCGTGTCCCGTTGAACCAATGAAAGGTTCTTCAAACGCATATCCATTCCCGCGGAAAATGTTGTTGCGCATCACCACATTACGTACCGGGCTGATCATGCTCATCGCATTTAGGTCTTTTGCGTTTGTCCAACTTGTGTTGTGATAGATCAGCACGACACCGTCAGAGTTTAAGTCCCATTTGATACTGGTGCCAGTAAAGTTGGTGAATACCGAGCGCAATACCCAGGTGGGACCTTGAGTGATCGGAGCTAGAGAAATACCGACCAGCGTCGTATCAATGGTGTTGTTCCGAAATCGTTGATTGATACAGGCGCCTTCCGGCTCCAGCGCGTCGTCGCTAATGTGATGGATATGGTTGTTGTAGATGTCGGCATCAAACGCAAGTGCGGAATTCTCCAGGGCGCCTGATGAGCCGGTGTAGATGCCGTTGAAGAAGTTATGCAATTCGTTGCCGCGCACAATAGCCCCGATATGACCTCTGACGACGATTGCGGTGCCTTCCATCGAACTGCCTTTGACCGCGCTCCAGGGCCATTCGTTCACCGGTGGATCGTAGATTTCGTTATATTCAATACGGGTATCGTTGCCCTGGTTCTCACTGCCATTCCAATCGATGAAGATGCCCAGTTGCATATTGTGGATCTTGTTCTTGCGAATTACCACGTGAGAAGTGTTTTTCGTGCATACACCACAGCCACTATATTGTGCACCGTAGAACCGCATTTCAAATCCTTCGATCCATAGCCAATCATGACCATTCGCGTCGAATGCATGATTGAGATGAGGTACCTGCCAGGCATGGCCGGAAGGATCATCCTGGCTGTGCACATAGAGTCTTGAAGTGCTAGGCTCAAAGTACCAGCCTTCGTTCATCGGCACGCCGTTGTGTCCAAGGCTTTTCGCCAGCCCGGAAATATCATCGTACTGGTAGAAGCGTTTCTGGTCACGCGCTAAATATGTAATGGGAGTTCCGATTTTAATGAACCATACATGTGATTTCGACTCGTCAACCTTCCAGATATTGCCTGAGAAATCGTCTGAGCCGTCCAGGATTGCGCCGCTACCTTCCGCTTTGACCTGAAGCCAATTGCCTTCGTTGCCCGAAGCAGGGAATGAGACCGTCTCGTGATAAATGCCATCTGCAACCAGCACTCGTGTCCCCGGGCTGGCGTGATTTACACCCTCCTGTATGCTCTGGAACGGCGCTGTAACAGAGCCGTTGCCGCCAGACGGCGCGTCGTCATTTACATGTAGAATAATAGAGGGTGTGAATTGAAGCTCGTCCGGTTGTGTAGTGATCGAGCCGCTGATCTCGGTAGCCCCGTCAAGCACCTTGATGCTGTAAGTTGTGGCCGGAGAAAGCCCAAATAAGCTCCCGACGAGACGGCCGTCGTCAATGCGCATGAGTGGGTGACCAGAGTGCCAGATGCTTTCGCTGCTCTGACGATACATCAGGTCCGCTTTCTTCGGTAAGTCAGCACCGCTTATGACAACACCAATGGTCTCGATATTGGCATACAGGTCCAGTTTAGCGAAGACAGCCATGCGATTGCCGGGTAGGAATTGAGGCGGATCAGATAAAGAGTATGCTGTAATTTCATCCAAAGCACCCTGAATACCCTGTTGGGCAAATAGACTCTTTGTGAATGATGCTGGTTGATTTGTATTAATTTGCGAAGTGAAGTCACTTTCAGATGTGAAAGTCGGTGATTTTAAGCTACATGCACTCAGGGAAAGAGCAAGCGCCAACAGAATAGGGAATTTCTTCATTTTGGCTCCTTTTCAATAGATTCTAATCCTTTAAAGAAAAATGGGGTTTAAAAATGTTGATGAAAAAATGTGGAACACAGGCCTCAGACCTGCGCCCAACTGTTGTTCTGTCAATCGTTTTTTTTCCCTCTATTCATCTTCGTTCATCTCTGGTTAAATATCCCCGTGACCATTCATCTGCTTAACTGTTTCACCTGCAATGCCCGTTTCAACGATTGGAAAACAGGTACGGTCTGCCTGCTTGTTGAAACGAATCAGGGGCTTGCTCTTGTGGATACCGGTCTTGGTCTTGGCGATTACGCTAACCCGACCTGGTTTACAAAATTCTTTCGCATCATCACAGATATGCCTTTCGATCCGAACGAAGCGGCGATCCATCAAGTGAAGCGGCTTGGATATAAGTCCGAGGATGTCAAACACATCCTGCTTACGCACATGCACTTCGACCATTGCGGCGGCCTGCCGGATTTTCCCCGCGCAAAAGTCCACGTGCATCGAAGGGAATATGATGCCTTCAAAAATCAAAAAGGCTTTTTGGGCGCCGCATATATTCAAAGGAACATTGCCCACAACCCTGAATTCATCCTTTACGATGGCACAGACGAAAAATGGTTTGACTTTAACGCCATTCGCATCAGGGGCTTTGACCCGGAAATGTATTTCATCCCCATGCCATATCATTCGCGCGGCATGAGCGGTATCGCGATTAAGTCAGACAGTGGCTGGTATTTCCATTGCGGCGACGCGGCCGCGGATTTCCGCAAAACAAACATTCCCGAATGGAGCATCCGACTCATGCTCGGCCCCTACATGCCGCGTCTGCGCGCTTTTCGGGATGCACATCCTGAAATTACAGTCACTGCAAGTCACATGTTTTTGGATTACTTCAACAGGTGAACAATGGACAATCCCAACGACTTTACCCGCGACGCATGGAATGCCAACGCCCAACATTGGGACGAGAGAATGGGCGATGATGGCAATGACTTTTTCAACATTTTGTGCTGGCCTGTTATCACTTCGTTGCTGGACCCTGAGGCAAGCTCGCGCGTCCTCGACATTGCCTGTGGCAACGGCCTGACCTCGCGCAGACTTGCTCAACTCGAAACGCAAGTCACCGGCTTCGATTTTTCATCAAATCTGATTGAACTTGCAAACCAACGCAGTACACAATATTCAAAACAAATCACTTATCACGTCCTCGATGCAACTGATGAAGCACAATTGCTCACTGTCCTCGCGCCTCGCGGCCCGTTCGATTCGGCGCTCTCGAACATGGCCTTGTTCGACATGCCTGAAATCGAACCGCTTTTTCGCGCGCTTCGCAAACTGCTCAAGCCGGGTGGCATCTTTGTATTTTCGTTGATGCATCCTGCCTTCAATAATTCATCGGCGGCTTTGATGGCCGAGCAATGGGATGACGGCGAAATTCACATGCGTTACGCCGTCAAGGTGTCGCGTTACATGACCCAATTTCAATCCAAAGGACTTGCGCTTCGCAACCAGCCCAAGCCGCAACTTTACTTCCATCGTCCCTTGCAGGATTATTTGAACGTTGCCTTTCAAAATGGATTCGTCCTTGATGGTTTTGCCGAGCGCGCCTTCCCTCCCGACCATCCTCAATCCAGTACGTTGGGCTGGGGCGGCAAATTCAGCGAAATTCCACCCGTGCTGATCGCACGCCTCCGTCTCACATTTTCCGGTAAATGACTCCTATCTACCTCATCATCGAATTTCTTGACGAGCTGATCTTTGGCGCGCAGGGCGCTCTCATGCCGCTTCTGCAAACTGATTTCCATCTGAACTACATTCAGATCGGTCTGCTGTTCAGTCTCCCCGGCTATATGAGTTTGCTGATCGAGCCAATCCTTGGTATTCTCGCTGATGTATGGAAGCGGCGTTTTTTAATCCTCGGCGGTGGTGTCATACTCGCCATATCACTCGTGCTCACATCCGTGGCGCAAGTTTTTTATCTTTTGCTTTTTGCGTTCATTATTTTCGCCCCAGCATCTGGCGCATTCGTCAGCCTGACCCAATCCACGTGGATGGATGCCGATCCTGACCGTCGTGACCACAACATGGCGTGCTGGACTTTTGCCGGCTCGATTGGAGTTGTACTTGGTCCGCTTGCCCTCGGTGCGGCGTTGACCATTGGCCTCGGCTGGCGTGGACTCCAACTCGTTCTCGCCGCGCTGACAGTTGTTGCCGTTATCTTTGCCTTTCGCTATCTGCATCCTCCTCTGCCTGCTGAGAATATTCCTCCATTTCCCACGTTCCAATCTTTCCTGGACGGTTTACGCAGCGCGTTCTCAGCTTTACGCAAGCCCGATGTCATCCGCTGGATATTGCTGCTCGAATTCTCTGATTTGATGCTCGATACCTTGCTGGCTTTCCTGGCGCTCTATTTCGTCAACATCGTTGGTTTGTCTCCGCAAGTTGCCGCGCTTGCCGTCGCAGTCTGGACGGGTGTTGGACTGCTTGGTGATTTTCTTTTGATTCCATTGCTTGAAAGGGTCAGCGGTTTGGCGTATTTGCGCGTCAGTGTGATAATCGAATTGATCCTCTTCCCGGCTTTTCTACTTGTGCCGACTCTCGTGTTTAAGTTGATCCTGCTGGCCTTGCTTGGATTTTTTAACTCCGGCTGGTATGCCATCCTCAAGGCCGAACAATACAAGTCCATCCACGGGCAGAGCGGATTGGTGCTTGTGCTGGATAACCTTGGAGCCTTGCTCGGCAAGTCCATTCCGCTTGCGATTGGCTTCATTGCTGAATCTTATGGGCTTGGCCTTGCCATGTGGGTCTTGCTGGCGGGGCCGATTGCATTATTTTTCGGATTGCCGCGCCACAATCTGGCCGCCAATACTGATAAACTTGAACCATGAGACAGGCATATTCTCTATATCTGCACATCCCTTTCTGCAAACATCGTTGTGCGTACTGCGACTTCAATACCTACGCGGGACAGGAAGATTCCATTCCCGCCTATCTCGACGCGCTGTGCAAAGAGATCGAATTTGTTAGTACGCATCTCCCCTCTCCTTTTAGGAGAGGGGCTGGGGGTGAGGTGGGGGGTGAGGTCGCACACACGATCTTCTTCGGCGGCGGGACACCGTCCCTGCTATCCCCACAACAGTTCGAGAAAATTCTTCGAGCGATTCGGGACCAGTTTGAGTTGTCAGATGCGGAAATAACGGTTGAGGCGAATCCGGGTACGGTCTCGTATGAAGCGTTATGTCAGATGCGCGCACTTGGGATCAATCGCATCAGCTTCGGAGCCCAGTCTGCAAATTCTGAGGAACTACACATGCTGGAGCGCGCACATAATTTCTTTGACGTGATCGAAGCGGTCGCATCTGCGCGTAAAGCGGGTTTTGATAATCTAAATCTGGATTTGATCTATGGCTTGCCTGAACAAACTTTGCAGACCTGGCAAACAACGGTCAAGCGCATCTTTGACCTGCATCCCGAACATATCTCTGCCTACGCTTTGACGCTTGAGCACGGCACGCCGTTTGGACGTTGGTCATCAAAAGGCTTGTTGCCAATACCTGATCCTGACAGTGCCGCGGAGATGTATGAGTGGGCAAGCGAAGCTTTTGATGGCGCGGGTTATCAACAATATGAAATATCGAATTGGGCGCGATTAAAGGATGAATCTGGAATTATGAATTCAGAAAATCTTCATCCTTCCTATGCCTGCCGCCACAACCTGCAATACTGGCGTGGATTGCCTTACCTGGCCTTCGGCGCGGGCGGGCATGGCTATGCCAACGGATATCGTTATTCAAATGTCATTCGTATCAAAACCTTCATCGAACGGTTATCTCATCCTTCATCCTTCATCCTTCAGCCTTTCCCCTTGTCTCCCGCCACTGTCAATCACCACAAACAGACAGCAGCCGATGATATAGGCGAATTCATGATGACAGGCCTTAGGCTGACTCGAGAGGGAGTTTCTTCGATGGCTTTTTATCAAAGGTTTGGACGCGAGTTGTTCGAAGTTTACCCAAAAGAGATTGACGAGTTGATCCGCTTTGGATTACTCGAATGGAAAAAAGAGATGTCCAAAACTTTGGGAGCTTCGGACATCTTGAGGCTTACTACACGAGGGCGGTTATTAGGAAATCAAGTCTTCTTGCGATTTGTAGATTAGACGGCTAGTAAAGGACCTCTATGCATCTACAGAAAAAATCGCTCCATACTTCATGCAAGCCGCAAGAAGTTGGTTGGCAACTAGCTGGAGTAGGGCCTCCTGGCACTGGTGTATCACCCGGCTGCTTGGCGGGCTTGGGTTGCTCCTTCGGGCAAAGCATGGGTTCATAACCTGTGGGTTTGAAGCCGTACGCTTCGCGGCAGGTATTATCCACCGCGAAGAGCGCTTGCAGAGGATAATACTTTTTATTCTTGATAGGCGACCCGGCCTCCTCTTCCGTGAACCGATCCACGTAATCAAGTTTTGAAACATCCTTCAATCCGGCATCGGCCAGCGCGCCGTACATAAAAGAACCTCCAGCCCAGGATTTCTTGAAAGCAAACTGGATTGTAGCGTCGGTACCGGTTGCCATCCGTATCCAGGCCAGATCGGGGTCATCGCCCGCGCCGCGGCCGCCATCGAAGATCAGCGTCTCATAGCCATCGGCTGTAAAGGGCGCATCGGATTTTTCTGCTGTAAGCCCGCTGGTATTGCGGTTTTTATCCGCGAAGGCTTGAACATTATCCGTAGACCACTCTGGTGTATAGGGCGGCCGCGCCCAGATGATGAAATCGCCAAAACCATCTGCGTTGGTATCCAATTCGACGCCATAGTTAATTCCGAGCGCATTGTTTGGATCGATACCGATCAGTTTCACAGATACGTAATACCAATCGCCATCTTGACTCAAGTGGATGGCATCGATATCGAGATCAGGGACGTAAGTCATGTCCTTAAGAAATGGCCGTTCCAGGCGATTGATATCGTAAGAATCGCCATACGGCGCGCGTTTTTCCGGTGCGGTGCCCGAAGACTCTACATCGTAAACTGTACTTCCTGTAGCAGGCAGGCTGGATGGTGTCTTGGCATGAATGACTGCCAGGGTGGCTGTAGGATCCACTACAGGAGGACTCGCTTCAATTGAAGGAACAACTGCAGGGATTTGCGGCATTACTGGGGCTGCAGGGGCTTGCGAGGGGGAGGAATTGCCTGGCAAACTACAGGCAAGGACGGCGATCAATAATATAGTCGCCGCAGGCAGAAGCGCTTTTATTTGTTTTGGATGCATGTTTTTCTCCTTTTACTTTAACATAAGAGCGGAAGCTACCCTTCCGCTTATCAATGTCTTAACGCAAATATATGGATCCTGGAATGAAAGCTAATGATTAGGGCGTGGACAAAGCTGCGGTTCCTGGCCAAGTCCTGAGAATCCATAGGTTTTGCCTATTTATGGCTTATTTGGCTGGCATTCCCTGCAATTATTGGGACGTGGACAAAGTTGTGGTTCCTGGCCAGACCCTACGAATCCATAGGTTTCGCGGCAAACGTTATCTATCGCGTATAAATCTTTGATTGGATAAAAATCACTACCTCTTTCCGGTGAACCGGCCTCAAATTCCGTAAAGCGGTCAACGTAATCCATCTTGCCAATATCTTTCAATCCACCGTCGGCGATCACGCCATATATGAAGCGGTCATCTGCAACTGATCTTTTGAAGGCAAATTGTACGGTAGCCAGGCGTCCAGCGTTCACGCGCACCCAGGCAAGATCGGGATCATCTCCCTGACCGCGGCCACCGTTGAAAGTCATTGTTTCGTAGCCATCGCCGGGTACCGGCGCATCAGATTTTTCGGCAGACAGGCCGCCTGTATCATGGTTCTTATCGGCGAAAATTTGTACGTTATCTGTAGTCCATTCGACATTGTATGGTGGATGAGCCCAGATGATGAGATCGCCAAAACCATCGCCATCAAGATCAATTTCAACGCCGTAGTTAATGCCAAGAGGATTGTTTGGGTTTGCGCCAACCAGTTCGATGGAAATAAAGAAGAAGTTGTCATCTGCGCCGAAACTATAGCTGGCGATATCAAGGTCTGAGACGTAGGTCATATCCTGCAGGAATGGGCGCTCGAAACGGTTGAGTTTGTATGAGTCGCCTGTGGGCGCCCGCATTTCAGCGGCAGTATCTTTTGAGACTATATCAATAATATGCTTGTATGTCTTTACGTCTCCTGTGGTTGGGATAAGACCATGTGTCAGGGTTGGTGTGGGTGTATCCACCACAAAGGTTGGGAGCGGATTTTCTGCGCCCGCGGTTGCCAACGGTGTATTGGTTGAAGTCGCGGATGGTGTGGGGCTTGGCACAGTGGGCGTTTCCTGTCCGCTGCTGGTGAAGCTGGGCAAGGGTACGTTGCAAGCCAGAATGGCCAGCACGATCGCAAGGCTTGCCATCAAGGATGATTTGCTGTTCTTTTTTTTCATGATTTTTCTCCTCGGTAATATTATGCGATCTTATTGAATAAAAATCAAGTAATGATTTCCAGAATACGCGGGGCAATGCCAGTCAGGTCTTTTAGGCCATGTGTAAACTCTTTACGCGCGGCGGGTTTTCCCATGACCAACACAGGTACGGCGTTCGCGGTGTGTTTGCGTGTGGAGAGGTCCTCCATGTTGCCGTGATCGGATGTTAATAAGATCAAACCCTGCTCGTCGTCCCATTTTTCAAGCAGGCCGCCAAGTACGTTGTCGAAACTTTCAAGCAGTTTGATTGCAGCGGTCATATCCTGTTTGTGGCCTGCGTAGTCGCTGGCCCAATATTCAAAAAAGGAAAAATCATATTGCTGGGCAAGAGAGGCAAGTTTATACCCGGCGATTCGCTCCTGCATAAGCGGCGCATCGGCGAACCCTAAAAAGGAATGCCAGCCTGCACCTGTAAAATCTGCGGATATTGCATTGCCTGCATAGTAATCGTTTTTAGTGAAGAGCAGGTATCCCGCATTGATCACAGCCAGCGGAATGGATGAGTAAAGCCTTTTGCCTGAGTCAATTCCATCGAAATAGCGCGGGGGATAGGCGTTGAGCAATGCCGCGCTTTTCCCTGCTTGTTTCAGTATCGAGAAAACGGTTTGACCAAGATGACCGGCTGTGGCCTTATCTGGTTTTGGACCGTAGTGATAGCCGATCTTTGCCGGGACATTTTTACCGGTCAATAACACGGCCTGGCCTGTTGCCGATTGAGGCAGCCCATCTACGCCCAGGCTGGCATCCGCCGCGACGAGAGTGGCACGCTCGCCTTCGTATGGCGCGGCATGATATGTTAGAGTCCGCCCGCCGAGCAGGGACTTTAAGGTTGGCATGTTCGCGCGTACGAACGGGTTGATCTCGGGATCGTTTTCACCGAGGCCAATACCATCAAGGAAGAGGAATAAGAGTTTCATGAGATACCGATAAGAGAGTATTTTGAAATTCAGACCCTAAAGGTTTTTATTTTACATCGGATGCAAAATTGGCAGAGAAGTTCTATTTGAATTTCGTTTTGTCTGTATAGGAAACCTTTAGGGTCTTTGCCAATCAGGATGAAGTTTTTTGATAAAGGAACCAGGCGGAAGGCCGTTCGCGTTTATCGAATCCGTCGCGGCGTGAGAGCAGGGTCAGTTGCGGGGGGATCAAGGCTAATTCCGCCTCAACAAGCCCGGGGGCGGAAAGAAGCGGGGTGAGTTTGAAGATGGCGTAAAGAAGCCAGTATCCGCCCGGGGCGAGGATGCGAGTCAGTTGATCGAGATAAGCCGCCCGATTATCCACACCATGAAAGCAACCCATATCCAATGCCAGGTCGAATTGTTGGTCAACCTTGAAATTGGTTACATCGCCGAGGAGGAACTGTGCGCTGATGCCTGCATCCTTCGATTTGCGTTTTGCGATCTGAATGGCGCGTGGTGCAAAATCAATACCGCTGACCTGCCAACCCGCACGTGCCAGTGTGATGACATTCGTGCCGGTTCCACAGCCGAGATCAATGGCGCGGCCCGCTTTATGCTGGCTGATAAATTCCAGAAGTTCGGGCGGGCTGATGCCGCTATCCCAGGGCGCTTTTCTGAAATATCGAAAATTAAAGTTGAGGCGGCGTAGAAAACTCATTTGAGGATTCACGTACTTTTTGTAGTTCCAACCCGCCCAGCTCGCGCCAGACTTCATTAACGATACTGCGGAAGCGCCGGAAAAAAGTATTCGGGGAATAATAAGCCCATTTGTCGCTCCAAAGATGTGAGCCAATAACTTTGACAATTTACTGGAGTTCTTTTACAATCCAGTGTCTGGCATTATCCAAATACAAAATAGGAAGGGTTGTTAGCGATGAAAGAGTATACCACTGAGTTTCTTCGCAATGTTGCCTTAGTGTCGCATGGCGGAGCCGGCAAGACAATGCTTACAGAAGCGTTTTTGCACGTCACGGGGGCTACCACCCGCCTCGGCAAGATCGAGGATGGGACGACGGTTTCAGACTATGATGATGAGGAAATCCGTCGCAAAATATCCATTTACACCAGTGTTGTTCCAGTTGAATATCGCGATCACAAGATCAATGTGCTTGATGCACCGGGCTACAGTGACTTTGTTGGTGAGGCCATTTCTGCATTGAGCATTGCCGATGGCGCCATTATTCTGGTGGATTCAGTTGCCGGAATGGAAGTAGGCACCGAAATTGCCTGGCGTCACGTGGATGAATTTAAGTTGCCGCGTTTTGTTGTGATCAATAAACTGGATCGCGAAAATGCAAACTTCGAGAAGGCCTACGAATCTGTTGAAGCGTTCGCTCATGCCAGCGACGAGCGCCTCGTCAAGGCTCAATTGCCGATCGGTGAGAAGCATAATTTCAAAGGTGTGGTCGACCTGGTTTCGATGAAAGCCTACATGGCAGATGGCAAGACGATCGCAGACATCCCTGCCGATATGAAGGAAGCCGCGGAAAAAGCCCACTTTGCGCTCGTGGAAGCAGCCGCGGAAGGGGACGATGCATTGCTTGAGAAATATCTTGAAACCGGCTCTCTCTCAGATGAAGAGTTGACGCGCGGTCTAAAAGATGTGATTCATTCTGGAGCCTATATCCCGGTCTTCTGCGCCGCAGGCGGACGTTTGATCGGTGCCCTTGCTTTGCTCAATGACATCGTGGATTTGCTGCTGCCGCCTTCAGAGCGTGTGGCGCAGGGTAAGGATGGCGAAGAAAAACTATCCACATCCGATACAGGTCCTTTTGCCGCCTATGTGTGGAAGACAACCGCCGATCCGTTCGTGGGCAAGATGACCTACTTCCGCTTGTTCTCAGGTTCCATTCAGGGCGAGGCGCGTTTGTGGAATCAAAATAAAGGCATGGAAGAGCGCATGTCTGGTCTTCATATTCAGCGCGGTAAAGAACAAATCATAGTTAAGACGATTCACGCCGGCGATATCGCGGCGGTATCCAAACTGACTGTGACCGCAACAGGGGATACCTTCTGTGACAAGACTCATCCGCTTACGATATCTGCTCCGAAATATCCCGCCGCGCTCTATCGCGTAGCTGTCACGCCTAAATCGCAGGCCGATGCCGCCAAGATCAGTCCAACTCTTACGCGTTTGTGTGATGAAGATAATATTCTCTCGTGGCAGAACGATTCAATTACACACGAGACCATTTTGCAGGGGATGGGCGATCAGCATATTGATGTCGCGCTCCATCGCGCGCAAGCCAAGTTCCAGGTTGGGTTTGTGACCCATGAACCGAAGGTCCCCTATCGCGAAGGGATTACTCGCAAAGCCAGTGGACAATATCGTCACAAGAAGCAATCGGGCGGTTCGGGCCAATTTGGTGAAGTACATCTTCGAATCGAGCCGTATCACGAAGGCGATTTTGAATTTGCGGATGAACTCGTGGGTATGAACCTTTCAAAATCATACCTGCCTCCGATTGAAAAAGGGATCAAGGCCACGATGGAACACGGCGCGTTCGCAGGCTATCCGATGAGCAATGTGAAAGTCATTGTATACGATGGCAAGGAACACGAAGTGGATTCAAAGCCGATGGCCTTTGAAATTGCCGGACGTGAAGCCTTCAAGCTTGCAGTGAATGATGCCGGCCCTGTGCTTTTTGAGCCGATCATGAGCGTGCGCGTGGTCGTTCCCGATGCATACATGGGTGATGTGATGGGTGACCTTAATACCCGTCGCGGCCGTGTGCAGGGGACCGAGGCCGAGCGTGGAAGCACGGTGGTTGTGGCGCACGTGCCCATGGCGGAAATGCTGCGTTACACCACGCAACTTCGCTCCATGACAGGCGGACGCGGTTATTTCACAATGGAACTCGATCATTACGACACCGTTCCAGTGCACATAACAGGTCCGATCATCGAAGCGCATAAGAAGGAACTGGAAGCCAAGAAGGAAGAGCAGGGTGGTTTGTAATTCGTAATGCGTAGTTCGTAATTCGTAAAAGTCCCGAGGTCCTTGGCTTCGGGACTTTTTTCATTATTTCGACTCTGCTCAATACAGGCCTTCATATTTTATCCTTCATCCTTTATACTACTCCCATGCCCATCATCCGCATATATGTCATTGCGAGGCGGTGCACTTCCACCGAAGCAATCCCCTCAATAACATGGAGATTGCTTCGTCGGGGAGATCGCCCTCCTCGCAAAGACATAAGGTCCCGAGGTCTTTGGCTTTGGGACTTTTGATTCGGGATCATTATTTTCTGCTAAAATACTCCCATGCCCATCGTTCGTTTCCCTGCTTTGATGAAATACTATGTGGATAACCAGAGCGAATTCCCCGTTGCTGGTTTAACGATTGCCGAATTGCTTGAAAATCTTCTTATGCGTTATCCAGCGCTCAGGCCGCATTTGTATGATTCAGAGGGCAATCTGCGCCGTCATTTCAATATCTTTGTGAATGGCGTGCAATTGCGCGAGTTGAATGGAATGGATACGGTGTTGAAAGATGACGACAAAGTCATCCTGATGGTTTCCGCCGCGGGCGGTTAGAGGACTTATGTTTCCTGAACTTTCACATGAAGAGATTTTGCGTTACTCGCGCCACTTGCTGATCCCCGAAGTAGGATTGGAAGGCCAGCGCAAACTCAAGGCTTCATCCGCGCTGGTGATCGGCACGGGCGGACTCGGCTCGCCTGTTTCTTTATATCTCACCGCGGCCGGGATTGGCCGCATTGGACTTGTAGATTTCGATGTGGTTGACACGTCGAATCTGCAACGACAAGTGATCCACGGTACATCCACGGTTGGCAGGCTGAAGGTGGAGAGCGCGCGCGCCAAACTCATGGACTTGAATCCCGATATTCAAATTGACATTTACAACGAGCCGTTTACATCTGAGAACGCCATGCGCATCGCCAAGGATTACGACATCCTGATTGACGGTACGGATAATTTTCCAACGCGCTATCTCACCAACGATGTCTGTGTGTTTCTTGGCAAGCCGAATGTCTACGGCTCGATCTTCCGTTTTGACGGGCAGTTGAGTGTGTTCTACGCCAAGGAAGGCCCATGCTATCGCTGTCTCTTTCCTGAACCGCCACCGCCGGGACTTGTCCCTTCGTGCGCGGAGGGTGGTGTATTAGGCGTTCTGCCCGGCACGATTGGCACGTTACAGGCTACCGAAGCCATAAAGGTTTTGCTCGGAATCGGTGAGCCGATGATCGGCAAACTTCTGCTTTACAACGCGCTGGATATGTCGTTTGATTTTGTGAAGCTTAAGAAGAATCCCAATTGCCGTGTCTGCGGACCGAATGCCGATATCAAGGAATTGATTGACTACGACGAATTCTGCGGTGTTCCCGGCCGTGACCATGATGAAGGCTCTGCCGGCGAGGGTTGGGACATCACCGCAGTAGAACTTGCCGAACGCGTGAAAGGCAATCATCTCAAGTTGTTGGATGTGCGTGAGCCGCACGAGTTGGAGATTTCTTCTTTACCAAACGCGGTCAATATTCCGCTCGGTCAGTTGGCGGGACGTTTATCCGAGTTGGATAGTGCACAGGAAATGGTCATCTTCTGCAAAGCTGGCACGCGTTCCGCGCGCGCATTGGAGTTGCTGGTTAGCGCGGGGTTCAAGAAGGTCAAGAATTTGAAAGGTGGGATCAATGCCTGGGCGAAGGATGTGGATGAGAGGTTGCCGGTATATTAGCAATCTCCTTGTTTAAACCCAGGCCTCCGAGATTTTTGCGAAGCAATCTCGGAGGCTTTTTGACTCGTGCGGTAAAATACCTCCACCAAAGGAGACCAAATGATAGGACTACCCGAATCAAAAGAGAAACGTGTTTTTAATAATGTACTCGGCGCGATGGGGAATACACCGTTAGTGAGATTGGAACGCATTGGCCGCGACCTGCCCGTGCCTTTATATGCCAAGCTGGAATTTATGAATCCTGGCGGCTCGGTCAAGGATCGCGTTGGAGCGAATATTATCGAGCAAGCCGAAAAGAGGGGAGAAATTAAACCCGGCGGCACGATCGTGGAAGCCACGTCTGGGAACACGGGCGTCGGTCTCGCCATTGCGGCGGCTCTCAAGGGCTACAAGACCATCTTTGTCATGCCCGATAAGATGAGCAACGAGAAGATATTGCTATTGCGAGCCTATGGCGCAAAGGTGGTCATCACACCGACAGCGGTCGCGCCGGATGATCCGCGCTCTTATTATGAGGTGGCCAAAAAGTTTGCGCGTGAAATCCCAAACGCTTTGCTTGCAAACCAATATCACAACCCGGATAACCCCAAAACGCACGAGATCAGCACCGGTCCCGAGTTGTGGGAGCAAACCGATGGTCGTCTGACCGATGTCATTATCGGCATTGGAACAGGCGGAACCATCAGCGGAGTCGGCCGCTATCTTAAGTCGCAGAATCCAAATATCAAGATCGTGGGTGTGGATATTGAAGGTTCGATCTTAACCGAGATCTGGCAGAACAAAGGTAAGATTCCCCCCGGCGCGTACCCGAAAACGTATAAGGTGGAAGGTATCGGCGAAGACTTTTTGCCGTCCGCAATGGATATTACCGTTGTGGATGCAATCGAGCGCGCCGGGGATCGCGAGTCGTTTTTGTGGGCGCGGCAGTTGGTGCGGCAGGAAGGCATTTTCGCAGGTGGTTCATCCGGTTCCGCGCTTGCGGGCGCGCTCAAGTATTGCCGCAAACTGCCTGCGGGACGCATCCCTGTGGTCATTTTGCCAGATTCGGGTTCGCGCTATCTTTCGAAATTCTATGACGACAAGTGGATGCGCGAGTTCGGCTTCCTTTCGATGGAATTCGGCGAGACGGCTCTGTCTGACCTTTTGCTTGCCAAGCCAAACAAGGCTTTACAAACCGTCGTATTGGGTGACTCGATTCGCAAAGTTGTAGCTGTCATGCATCAACATGCGGTATCTCAAATGCCGGTTGTGGGTGCGGATGGAACGCTGGTGGGACTCATCGAAGAGGTGGATTTGCTCAACCATCTGTTGGAACATCATGAAAATCACAGCCACGATGAAGCGATCGACTCGCTCGTGCAAAACGCGGGCGCGGTCTTCCCGCCTGAGACACCGCTTGAAGAGGCCATGCCTTCGTTAACTGCAGGATATGCCTTGATCGTTGTGGAGAATAGCAGGCCGGTCGGTATACTAACGAAAATTGATGTTTTAGACTACGTTGCTGGTAAAATATAAAAAAAAACGAAAGGAAGCCATATAAAATGGATATCGGGATTCTTGGAACAGGAATTGTCGGACAGACCATTGGGACTCGTTTGATCGAGCTTGGACATGTGGTGATGATGGGTTCGCGTACGGCAAATAATCAAAATGCCAGGGCATGGGCAAAGGCGGCAGGCCACCCGGCTTCTTTTGGAACATATGGGGATACGGCCAAATTTGGTGAGATCCTTTTCAATTGCACTTCAGGCAAAGGCTCGCTTTCAGCTTTGGAATTTGCCAGGGCAGTTGACTTGAATAATAAAGTGCTGATTGACCTTGCCAATCCCCTGGACTATTCTCGCGGGTTGCCGCCCACCCTGACTATTTGCAATACCGATTCGCTTGCTGAACAAATCCAACGTGAGCACCCGCTATTGAAAGTGGTCAAAGCGCTCAACATAATGAACGTGGATGTAATGGTTCATCCGGAACGCGTGCATGGCCAGCATGATGCTTTCATCTGTGGGAACGATACAGCCGCAAAAGGGACCGTCATTATGATCTTGATGGAATGGTTCGGATGGGAATCAGTAATAGACCTGGGCGACATCACCAACGCACGCGGCATGGAAATGGCTCTGCCGCTGTGGCTCTCTCTGCAGAATAAACTTGGAACGAATATTTTCAATTTTAAGATCGCAAAGTGAGTGGCTCATGGATGAAAGTCTGGGCGCGTGGCGATAGTCATCCGTCCCAAGCGTAACCGAAGAATATTTTGCCCCGCGAAATCCTGCGGGGCTTTTTTTGTTTTACGGATCACACATTACGATGTTCCTGTATTTATGCAAGAAGCAGTAGAATTGGTGCATGAACTCAACCCGTCCCACTTATCTTGAAGTCAACCTTCAGCAGCTCAAAACGAATTTGGAAAACATCCGTGCGCATGTTGCGCCTGCGAAAGTCATGCCGATGGTCAAGGCCAATGCCTATGGTCACGGTGTGGATGGTGTCACGCCTTTCATCGAACCGTATGTGGATGCCTTCGGCGTTGCCCTCGTTGAAGAGGCCATTCATCTGCGCGAACTCGGGATCAGGAAACCAATCCTTGTCGCGGGCGGGATTTTCATTGAGCAGTTGCCATTGTTCTTTCAACATGACTTAACCCTCACCGCCTCCTCCGCGGACCTGTTAACTGCCGCCGATAAATTAGCCGAGTCCACCCGCAACCGACTCAAAGTTTATTTGAAGATTGATACCGGCATGGAAAGGGTGGGGGTGCGGGAATATGAAGCCGAGTCATTTCTGGAAACGTCCCTTGCGTGTAGTCACTTAGAAGTGGAAGGGATTTATTCACACTTTGCCAACTCTGAAGTCGGCCCCGTCATTGCGAGGCATTCTGAGCGGAGCGTTCTTCAGCGTAGTCGCAGAATGCCGAAGCAATCCCTCGCAAAGTTGGAGATTGCTTCGGGCGGGCAAAGTGCGCCTGAACGCCCTCGCAAAGACATTGTTGAGTCATCTTTGCAATTGGAACGCTTTCAAGAGGCATTGCGTTTTTACGAGAAACGCAGTTTGCCAACTCCAATGCGGCATATTTGTAACTCCGCCGGCATCTTGAATTTGCCCCATGCGCATTTTGATATGGTTCGTCCCGGCGTTTTGTTTTACGGGGTCTATCCCGACAAGGAAGTGGACCGGGTCGTGGATGTGAAACCCGCGCTGACATGGCACTCGCGCGTAGCGTATAGCAAGATCACACTTCCTGGGCGGCCGGTCAGCTATGGGTCGTTGTGGCAGGCCGAAGTCCCGACAAGGATCGTGACAGTCCCGTGCGGCTACGCGGACGGTTATTTCCGCCGCATGACAAATCACGCGCGCGTCATTGTCAACGGGGTGAAGTATCCGCAAGTAGGGCGCATTTGCATGGATCAATTCATGGTCAACATGGGTAACGACGAAGCGCAGGTTGGTGATGAAGTTATTTTGCTTGGAGCTGGCATCACCGCCGAAGACCTTGCCGAATGGGCCGGCACGAATGAATATGAAGTGATGACAAATATCAGTGCGCGGGTGCCGCGTGTGTTCGTGTAGGTCGGGTTGCCAACCCGACTCACGCGTGCCGCGCGTATTTGTGTAGCGTTGCGGTACAATAGTACGCATTTGAAAACCATCTGAGGTGAAAATTGAATCGCTATTTACGAGATTATTTAATGTTGTTGGGAATGGCAGGTGTGATTGTTGCGCTTGATCAATGGACGAAGTGGCTGGTGCGCGAGAATCTGCCATTTCAAGGGACATGGCTGCCGGAATGGCTGGGTTGGTTGAGTCCGTATGCGCGCATTGTGCATTGGTATAACAGCGGTGCGGCGTTTGGCATGTTTCAAAATGGCAACCTGGTTTTTACCGTGCTGGCCTTTATTGTAATCGCGGCTATTTTGTTCTATTACCCGCAAGTGGATGTTAGCGACTGGTCTTTGAGGCTGGCGATGGGCATGCAGTTGGGCGGCGCGGCAGGCAACCTGGTTGACCGCCTGCTCGTCGGCAAGGTGACTGATTTTATTTCGGTCGGTACGTTTCCGGTTTTCAATGTCGCAGATTCTTCGATCTCGGTCGGCGTGGTTGTTTTATTGCTGGGTGTGTGGATCAAAGAAAGGAACGACAGAAAGCAAAACAATACAATTGAAGAGGCTGAAACGAACGTAGAGAGTAGTCAATAAGCATGAGTGAGAGAGTGGAGATTTTTTCTTATAAAGGAGAGCAGGCCAGCCGGGTTGATAAATTTCTTGTGACCTGTCTGCCTGACTTTTCGCGCGCGCGCTTACAGGGATTGATCGAAGATGGGTTAGTGCTCGTGAATGGCAGACCCGCTAAAAAATCCGGGCAAACGATAGAGGCAGGGAGTGAGATCGAAGTGCACATTCCGCCTACTGTGCCAGCCAATGTTATCGGTGAAGATATTCCACTGGATGTTATTTTTGAAAACGAAGACCTGATCGTGGTCAATAAGCCTGCCGGGATGGTGGTTCATCCTGCCGCGGGACATCCTTCCGGCACACTGGTCAATGCTGTGCTGGGATACGAACCTGATATCGAAGGCATCGGCGGCGAAGAACGCCCCGGCCTCGTTCATCGGTTGGACAAGGACACATCCGGTTTGATCGTGCTGGCAAAGAACGACAAGGCGCATCGCTGGTTACAGGATCAATTCCGCGAAAGAAAAGTGGAGAAGACCTATCTTGCGCTTGTAGATGGCAAACCGCCGACTCCCTTTGGCCGTGTGGAAGCTCCCATTGGGCGCGATCCGAGTCATCGTAAGAAGATGGCAATCTTGCGAGTCGGCAAGGGGCGTGAAGCTGTCAGCGAATATAAGACCCTTGAGTCTTTTCGGCATCACACGTTGCTCGAATTCCATCCACACACCGGGCGCACTCACCAGATCCGCTTGCATTGCGAGCTTTTGGGTTGTCCGATCGTGGGCGATGAAGTGTATGGCAAAAAGAAGCAGACCATCCCGCTCAGCAGGCATTTTCTCCATGCCCTGCGATTAAAGATCATATTGCCCGGTGAAAAAGAGCCGCGCTTGTTTGAAGCTGGATTGCCGGAAGAGCTGGTGTCTGTCTTGGATAAAGTTAGAAGTGAGGAGTGACGAGTGATGAGAAATAAGTGGTGAATGCAATTTGCTTTGAAAATCACAGGAGGTTCAGATGAATGAAAAAGGTTTTGAGGGATTGAAGGTGTGGCAAAAGGCTCACGCATTGATGATTGATATTCACAAAAAGTTAACCCCATTGTTCCCAAAAGATGAAAGATTCGATCTTATCTCTCAAATACGCAGGTCATCCAAAAGTGTGCCTGCCACTATTGCGGAAGGCCACGGTCGCTATTATTATGGTGATAATGTCCGATTTTGTTACAATGCGCGCCGTTCGCTGGATGAAACTGTAAATCATCTTCGTGCAGCGTTTGATCTTGATTATTGCCCAAAAGATTTATGTGAATAATTGCGCGCTCAAGCCGATGAAGTACGTAAAATGCTGAACGGTTACATTGATTGGCTGAAAGAGAAAAAAATCGGCGAAAAAGAACCTGGGGCGAACGTAGCAGTTCGCGAAGTTCGTGTTGAATATATTGTCTCGGATAGCCCGGACAACTTGTGACTCATTTCTCGTAACTTGGTGCATGTTACTTCATATTGGAGGCCTTTATGGAATTCATAGATTTGCGTTCTGATACCGTCACGAAGCCCACGCCTGAAATGCGCGAAGCCATGGCAACTGCCGAGGTGGGCGATGATGTCTATGGCGACGATCCCACTGTAAATCAATTACAGGAACTGGCGGCGGATATGCTGGGCAAGGAGGCCGCGTTGTTCGTTCCTTCGGGCACGATGGGCAATTTGCTGGCGTTGCTCGTCCACTGTCAGCGTGGGGATGAAGTCATTTTGGGGGACCAATCTCACATCTATGTAAATGAGGCGGGTGGGATGTCTGCACTGGGTGGGATTCATCCATGCCCGCTTCCAAATCAAGCTGATGGCTCGCTCGCCTTGGATGACATTCTCGCTTCCATCCAGACCGAAGATGTGCATCACACCATTACGCGGCTCATCTGCCTTGAGAATACCCAAAACATCTGCGGCGGGGTTCCGTTAAGCGCGGAGTATACGCGTCAGGTTGGCGAGTTGGCTCACCATAACCATCTGCTTCTACATATTGATGGCGCGCGCATCTTCAATGCCGCAGTTGCGCAAAATATGTCGGTCAAGGAATTGGCGGCTCCAGCAGACTCGGTGATGTTTTGTCTGAGCAAAGGTCTGGTTTCGCCGATCGGCTCCATGTTGGTGGGGACGCGTAAATTTAGCACCCGCGCACGTCACCTGCGTAAAATGTTGGGTGGTGGAATGAGGCAGGTTGGCATTGTGGCGGCGGCTGGCATCATTTCACTGGAGAAGATGGTTGATCGTTTGAAGGATGATCATGTCCGCGCCCGCAAGCTTGCTGACGGATTGCGTAAGATCAAGGGCGTGCTTGTAGATTCTGGTTCCCCGTATACAAATATGGTTTATCTGAATCTGGATGAGTCCATTTCTCTAAATGGAATACAGATCAGTGATGAAATGAAGAAACTGGGCGTCCTGGTGGATATCGAGAATTCCAGACGCTTCCGTTTGGTGACTCATTATTGGGTGGATGATAAGGCAGTGGATACAGCAATAAAAGCCTTTGCCAAAGTCTTGGGTTAAACAAATCGGGCGGAGAATAATCCGCCCGATTTGTTATTTTTCTTGAAGGCGAGGTCAGATCTTATACCGTTAGTTGAACGTCGTCAATTTTTCATCATTAATCAAGCGAATGAATATTTCCACGATTTCCGGGTCAAGCAGGATGCCGGCTTGCTCACGCAGGTATTCGAGCGCGCCCTCGGCATTGACCTTTGTTCTGTATGGCCGATTGCTGGTCAGCGCGTCAAAAATATCAACTGTTGAAAATATGCGCGCCAATAATGGAATGTCTTCGCCAGAAAGACCAAGCGGGTAGCCGCTTCCGTCCCAGCATTCCTGATGATAGCGAATGACAGAAATGGTTTCCTGTAAAAAGGGTATGCCTTCCACGATGCGCGCTCCGATGTCAGGATGCAGCCGCATGGCTTCCCACTCTTCTTCTGTAAGAGGCCCGGGCTTGTGCAGAATATTGTCGCTGACGCCGATCTTGCCTATATCATGTAAGAGCGAGCCGCGTTCAAGCGCTTTCAATTGGCTGGCGGAAAGGCCGATTTCTTTGCCCAGTTTCACTGCGATCTGGCTGACGCGCAGACTGTGTCCCTCTGTTTCACTGTCGCGGGCATCCAAAGACGACATGAGGCCTGCAAGTGTTCGGTCATAAGCCAGTTCAAGTTCGCTTAAGGCAACCTTGAGTTCCTCTGCCTGGTGACGCCATTCCACTAATAATCGGGAGCGTTCCAAGGCCAGTGCGGCTTGATTTGCAAGAGTTTGTAAATCTGCCGGGTTGCTTGGGTGGGTTCTCTGGTTTTCAGGAATGTGAATCCATAAGACGCCATATTTACGCAGTGGGGTTTGAATAGGCAGGCATATTTGTGTTCGAAGTTGATCGTCTGATTTGTAAATCACCTCGCCAGTTTTCAAAACCTGGTTGATTAATTCCATTGGATGATTTATTCCGCTATGCGCGCCGGCTTCGTCGACTTCTACTTCAGCCTCGATCCTGCCATCCAAGGTAAAAAGTACAATACCTGTTACAGAGCCTTTTACTAACTTATATGATGTCTGCGCTATGAAAAGAGCCGCATCATGTAATTCTTCGGTTTGGATTATGTGATTGCTTAGCTGATACAAAAGTGATGTAGCAATGAAAGAGTTCCTTAGCTCCTGTTGTAACCAGGTGCTTTCAAAGGCTCCTGCCGCCTGAATGGACAGCAGGCGGGCCAGCGACTCATCGTTTTCAGTAAAGAAGACCTCGCCTTGTTTCCCAAACGCCAGAATGGTTCCGATATTCAGGCGGTGTAAGCGAATCGGGATCACCAATAAACTACGCAAACTGGCATGGTCAATATCCAAAAGAGACGTAGCGGCATGCTTGCGCGTATCCCGGACTCGAAAAGGTTGCAGGGCATTGATTGCAGTTTTTAGGAATGTGTTTTGTGCCCCTTCCTCCCTGGTCAATGATTGCATTAGTCGAGGAGCGTATCCTGAGGATGTAGTATGTGTGTAGGAATCGTCCTTGGCCGGATGTATTTTTACATATATAAATCTTGCCTGCAGGATCTGGCGCGCAATTACGGCAATTTCCTGTACCGCCGCTTGTGGGTCTGTCATGCTGGAAAGCGAAACTCCCGCTTCAATCAAATTGGTCAGGTGTTCGTAATAACTGGAGCGGTCCCAACTGCGTGCCAATTCAGCCGCCACCGTTTCTGTCAGAGCCACATCTATACTGTTAAAAGCATTTGCTTCTGCGTTATTTAATTCGATAATACCTTGAATGTGGCCATTAAAGATAATTGGCACAACGATTGTGGAAAGGATCTTCTCGTTTTCAAGAGAAAAATAATCAGGGTCGTGTCGGATATCGTTAATGACTTGAGTTTTACGTTGACGTGCCGCCCGGCCAATTATGCCGCGTGTGATGCTTTGCCGGTAGCTCGGCGGGATAATGTTTGTATTGTGTCCGGCAAAGGCAAACGCTGCAAATTCGCGTCGTTCCGGTTCGTGGATATACAGACAGGCCAGATCACATTCCACGGCTCGTTCCAGGGTGTTGATTGTCAATTGGGCTGCAACCGGTCGATCTAATTGAGTTTCGAGTTGCTGGCTAAGTTCCGAGAGCAGGGTTAATTGCAGGTTGCGTTTTTTTTCCTGGGCGACTTTTTGTGAGAGAAAGTTAATCTGGTCTGCTTGAAGATCAAGGCGATTATGTATATTTTCGTGGGTTGAAGAAAAAGGCTTGAGATAGCGCGCAACGCGCCTGTTCCATGAGACCAGCCCGGTATCCTGGCTGGATGCGCTTTCTCCACGATTCGATGAGGTGAGTTCGGCTAAACCGTTGATGGTCAGGATTGTGCTGAAAAGTCCATAAAAGATCACTCCGGAATTTACAACGATCAGATAAAAAGCGAACTCATGAATGGGGATCGTTTCCGTATTTATTTGATTCGCCTTGAATGATTCATCCAGAACAAATAACAGGCCGGTAATAAAACCTAAAGTAATTGCATGCGCCAGGCTTCCCACCAGAATTGTGCGCCGCCCGATAACATCGCCTTGAGGGAGAACGAGCCGCCGCCAGGGTAATACATCTCCAAACAAGATCACACCTGCAAGCGCAATGGGCGGAATTAAGTTGGGAGTGCTGGATGTACGGAAGAAAATATAGCACCATACCAGCCAGGGGAGCGCGGGCAGGAGACGCAGAAAAAGATTGGACTTTAATTTTTCAAGGAACAATAACCCTGAAGTCAATGCTGTGATTAAGAACATGACGATCAAGACGCCCCGCATATCGCCTAGTAATTCGTAGGCATGATTCTGTGGAATATGCCTGAAAGAAAGCAAGCTGGCGCTGAATATATTGATCGCAATGACGAAAGTTCTCAAAGTTCCATAGCGCACAGGCGACTTGCGATATTCCCAAACGAGGAACGCGGCATGTGCAAGGATGGCGTGAAACAGTAAAACAGCCTCCACGAGAAAGCCTGCCCGCAGATAGAGTGCAAGCAACGCGCCCAACATCACAATGCTGGTGACTCTGATAATTTGCAATTGCCGGTGTGGAGTTGGTATTACAATGGACATTGCGCATGCCAGCGCGCCCAGGTAAAACAGGCTGCCCAGTGCGTATATCAATGGCAATTTCATATTTGCCAGTAATTCCTGCTGGTGCGAGGGGACGAGCAAAAAAGAAAGGCTTGTCAATCCCAATAACGCAGCCGTAAAAGCGCTTAGTATGGATGAAGAACGTTGTGTCATCTCGTGAAAGGATAGCACAAGAAAGGATTTTTATCTACCTCAAAAAGAAAACTGCCATTATGATTTCTGATATAATCTTTTTGTGCTGTAATTGGCGGGGCCGCCATATTGACTATGACTTTCTAAAAGAATTGGATTACTCCCATGCAAACTCATTTCCATATCGAACAAATTGACCAGACCGTAAATGCGATTCTAGCGCGGACTTTGTACCGTCCGCGCGTCGCGATCATTCTCGGCTCCGGCCTGAACGATTTCGCTGATTCTGTGCAAAATGCCGACCGTTTCCCTTTTAGCACTCTGGCTAATTTTCCCGTTTCGACGGTTCAGGGCCATATCGGTCAACTGGTGATTGGTGAGCTGGAGGGGCAGATCGTTTTTGTTATGCAGGGGCGGGTTCATTTTTACGAAGGCTATAGCATGGCCCAGGTTACTTTGCCGGTGCGTGTTATGCAAAGACTTGGCATTGAGGTTTTGATCGTTACCAACGCTGCAGGCGGTGTCCACCCTGATTTTGAACCAGGTGATGTCATGTTGATCACAGATAACCTTAACTTGATGGCCATGTCCGGCTTGAACCCATTGATGGGACCGAACCTGGATGAAATTGGCCCGCGCTTTCCGGATATGAGTCGGGCCTATGATCGTTCGTTGAGTGATACGGCTCGAAAAGTGGCAAAGGAGAATAACATTACCTTGCGTGAAGGCGTGTATGCAGGTTTGAGCGGCCCATCCTTTGAATCGCCTGCTGATTTGCGCTTCCTGCGCATGGCAGGCGCGGACGCGGTGGGCATGTCCACCGTGCCGGAAGTGATCGTGGCGCGGCATGGCGGCATGCGTGTGCTTGGCCTTTCAGGTATTAGCAACAAAGCCAATTTGGATGGCTCGACCATAACCACGCACGAAGAAGTGATGGAAGCCGGGACGATTATTACCCCAAAGGTTGAAAAGATCATTCGCGGTGTTTTACGCACGCTCTAAAAAGACCTGTTTGAAATGGCAGAAGTCTATAAGTTCCTTGCCTCTTACGAAGGGCTGATTTATATCGTTATGGCTATTGGTGGGCTGTTCGCATTCCGTTGGTTGTGGACTTCGTGGCGTGAATGGCAAATGGCGGTTTATCAGCTTGAGCGTGAGTTCTCCCAGCGCCGCTTAAGTCAGGCGATTGCCATTTCTGCGCTTATTGTTCTCATGTTTTGCGCGGAGTTTTTTTTAGCCAGTTTTATCATCCCCGGCTTGCCGGCCGATTTCTTTATTTCAACGCCTACACTTGACCTGTTCGCCACGCCAACAGGTACGCTTTCGCCGGAGATGATGACGCAGTTTGCCGCTGCTCCGCCAATTTCGGTCAACCCGAATACTTCTGGCTGTGTACCAAATCAATTGATCATCACATCACCAAAGCCCGGCGCTGAAGTGACGGGCGCGATCGAATTGACCGGGACAGTTAATATCCCAAACTTTGGTTTCTATAAATATGAAGTTGCTCTTCAGGGAAGCGACACCTGGGCGACCATTTCAGCCGGCCGCGAAGTCATTGTAAGTGGGAAGATAGGCACTTGGGATACGTCTGCGCTGACGCCTGGCGATTACCAATTACGCATTGTCGCTACCGATAATCAGGGACAATCCCTGCCGGCTTGCGTTATTCCTGTACGGATCATGCCAAAAAATTAAACCATGTCTGATATTCAACTTCGACCCACGATTGCAACTGACCTGCCTCGTTTGATGGGCATGGATCACTCCACAAGTAGCGAATACGTCTGGCAGTTGAAATTACGCCGCGAGAACAATCAGATCGCGGCCACGTTTCGTGAAGTGCGCCTGCCACGCGCCACGCAATTGACCTATCCACACGATCAATATATGCTGGCAGATGAATGGACGCGCAAGTCCATGATGTTTACGGCTTTGAACGATTCGGATCCGGTCGGGTATATTGCGATTCTTGAACGCAAGGCGGCCTATGTTGCCTGGGTAACGGATATGGTTGTTGCACCCGATATGCGCCGTCATGGGGTGGGGACAGCTCTCTTAATGGCCGCGCAGGATTGGGCGTCCGGGCGAGGCGCTAAACGTCTGATGGTTGAAATGCAGTCGAAGAATTATCCAGCTATTCGTCTTGCTCAAAAACATGGATACGAATTCTGCGGGTATAATGACCATTATTACACGACACAGGATGTTGCCTTATTTTTTGCAAGGATTCTAAAGTAACTTTTTACTGGAAGGGTTCATGATTAACGGTTGGATGGATAGTGTGCTGGCGGGGTTCCAGACGCTCAACCAAATATTATCGGCGGGCATTGCGATTACGGCTTTTTCGCTGTTTCTGTATGCTCTTTCGTTTAACTTGCGCGACCGCGTAGCGCGCTCTTTTGCCATTATCCTGTTATGCGTTGTGGTGGTGTTCACCACAGATGCCTTGCAGGATAAATCGCTTTCAGATGGGTGGATTGATCTGCTTCTTCGTTTGCAGTGGTTTGGAATTGTTTTTTTGCCCCCCGCCTATCTGCATTTATCGGATGCGCTGCTGGTTACAGCCGGACGGCCTTCGCGTGGACGCAGGCGCATCGCCGTGCGCGGGATGTATGCCGTCTCGACCGCCTTCCTGGTTTTGCTCGCGACTGGTTATTTGCTTGGCCCGTTCATCGCGGATGGGAAGCCTGTCGCGCATCTCGAGCGCACAACCTGGACTGAAGTCTTTAACCTGTTTTATATCATTTCAATGATCTGGGCGGCAGTAAATTTTTCACGCGCCTTTCGCTTAATGTTGACGCGTTCCGGCCGCCGCCGTATGTTGTATTTGATGGTGGGAGCAACTGCACCGGCCCTTGGATCTTATCCATTCCTGCTCTATGGCTCATCGTTGGCCGAGCGTTATCCGTTCGTGTTCTGGAGCGCGGTCACGCTGATCAATTTTGCAGTGGGAGCATTGGTTGTCGTGATGGCATATTCCGTGGCGTTCTTCGGCGTTTCATGGCCTGATCGCGTGGTAAAAAGCAGGCTTATGAAATGGCTTGTGCGCGGACCTGTAACCGCCTCCATTACATTGGGATTAATGACTATTGTGCGGCGCGGCGGTGACCTGCTTGGCAATCCTTATTCTGCATTTGTGCCGTTCACAATGGTGGCCAGTGTGCTTTCGTTGGAGCATCTTATTACGTTAGCCGCGCCAGTGTGGGAACGTTGGTTATTTTTTGGACGTGATCGAAATGAGTTGCGCCTGCTTCAGAATGTTGAAGAACGATTTCTGACGCAGGGTGACCTGCAGCAATTTCTTGAGGCTGTCCTCGCGGCCGTTCGAGACCATATGCAATCGCCGTCTGCTTTCATTGCCGCGTTGGATGCAGAAGACCTGTCTTTGATCGTTATGGCCGGCAATCGCAGTATGCTTGACCAGGATGACCTGACTGAGGTGTTGGATAAGGTCAATGGCGATGAACGCCGTGAGTTTTTGTGGGGCAATTTTTTGGTATTACCTTTGCGTCAACGCAAGCGTTCTGATATGGATCGGGATGTAGTGCCGCCATTACTTGGACTTTTAGGAGTAGCCCACAAAACTGCTGGTCGTTCCATGGAAAAAGATCAACATGAAGCAATTTGGCTTTTGGCTGAGCGTGCAGCGCTTGCATTGGAAGATAGAAAGTTGCAGCAAAGAATATTTCGTTCGCTGGAAGACCTGCAGCCTCAAGTAGAGATGATTCAGCGATTACGGGCCGCTGGGCGTTATGATAGCCGCGTCAGTTTGTTGACCGAGTCTTTGCCGCTTGAAGAAGATCTTGCCAATTGGGTAAAGGACGCGTTGACACATTATTGGGGCGGCCCGAAGTTGACGAGTAGTCCATTAATGAAATTGCAGGTGGTACAGGACCTGGTGGCAGAATCGGATGGGAACGCCGCCAATGCAATGCGCTCCTTGTTGCGCCGTTCGGTGGATCAGGTAAAGCCGGAAGGGGATCGCAGATTCACCACGGAATGGATGCTGTATAACATTCTTGAGATGAAATTCATTGAAGGCCGTAAAGTACGCGAAGTTGCGGGACGTCTGGCTATGTCTGAAGCGGACTTATACAGAAAGCAACGTGTGGCAATGGAAGCTGTTGCGCACGCGATTTTAAAAATGGAAGCCGAATCGAAAAAGTGAATCCTGGAGGAGGTATTAAAAATGGAAGGCCAAAATAAAATATCAACAAGTCCCATGCTGATGCCTGTAATAGACGATGGTTGGTGGGCGTCGGTGCTGGCGGAGGAGAGTCGCTACCAAATGCCGGCCGCGCCCGTTCACGCCGCGGGCAGACCCGAAGTCCAGCGTGAGGCGGTTGTATCCGCCAAATCAGCCGCAGACTGGGATCAGGTCAAGGACCTTTATACGCGCGACCAGATCGTCGCTCTCGAAGTAACGGGTCATAATCGTGGCGGCCTGCTTGTGGAGGGCAGGGGTCTGTATGGGTTTGTGCCTTTCTCTCATCTTGTTGAACTGGCTGGGAGTACCGATGCAGATCGTGAGCAGGCGTTGGCGGGCTATACAGGGCGCATATTGAATGTCAAAGTGATCGAATGTGTTCCCGAAGATGGGCGCGTTGTGTTTTCAGAACGCGCCGCACAATCAGAGCCGGGCAAGCGCGCAGAATTGTTTCACTCCATGCGCCAGGGCCAGCATGTGAAAGGGCATGTTACCAACATAACAGACTTTGGCGTGTTCATTGATCTCGGCGGCGTCGAGGGCTTGATCCATATCTCTGAACTTTCGTGGGGGCGCGTGACTCATCCGAGCCAGATCGTGAGGTTGGGCGAAGGACTTGAAGTGCAAGTATTAGACCTTGCTCCCGAGCGTTGCCGCGTGGCGTTAAGCCTTAAGCGTATGCATTCAAATCCATGGGAAAACGCGAAAACAGATTTTCCTGTTGGCGATGTCCTGCCTGCCACGGTAACTAGTGTGGTTTCTTTCGGCGCGTTCGCTCGTCTTGATACGGGTGTTGAAGGGCTTATTCACGCCTCCGAAATTCCGCTGGATGCGGATCAGTTGGTAAAGGATTTTCTCACCGAAGGCCAGCGAATTGATGTGCGTATTCTGCATGTGGATGCCGACCATCAACGCATGGGCCTGAGTATACGAATCTAAATATGCCTGAACCTCGCGCCAATCGCAAGCAATACCAGCAAGTACAGCCGCCGCAGAATGACTGGCTCGATCGTTTGGCGCGCTTCAATTTACACTTCGGGCGTTTTTTACGCGATACGGTTGGCGTATTGCTCCTGGCATTGGCGCTTATGTCTGTGCTGGCATTATGGAACGCGACGCAAGGCCTATTGCTCACGCCCTGGGCAATATTGCTTAAGACCTGGTTTGGTTGGGGAAGTTATCTCGTAATTTTTGGAATTGGATATGGCGGATTCATCCTCCTGCGCCGTGAAGACGGTCCATTCGGCTGGGGGCGACTCATCGTACTCGAACTCGCATCTCTCCTGACCCTCGGCCTGCTCGCCGTTATCGGAGGCAATTCCATCCTTCGAGCCGAAGCTGGACAGGATGGCGGACAACTTGGCTGGGGGCTGGCAACTCTCGCATGGATACCGGCTGGTTCCGTTGTTGGCACGTTCATTTTGTTTGTGCTTTGGTGCCTGTCTCTAATGAGTGGTTTCGGAGGTTGGGCATGGCTTGAAAATTTTCTTTTGCGCGTTGCAGGCGAAGCATCCCATTCGGCACAAGATGCTGCGCCTGTTGTTGAAGAGGCAAAAGAAAAGAAGCCGAAGTCTGCGCCGCGTAAAAAGACCGAGCCGCTTCCACCCGAATTCCGCACTTCTTTGCGCGCATCCGACAAGGATAGTAAAAGCCAAAAGCTATTCAAGCCGCAACCGCGTAACGAAGAACTACCTCCGTTGAATATTTTGCTTGCCGAACAAACCACAAATATGGATGAGCGCACGATCAACCAGACGGCCGGTCTGATCATGAAAACGCTCTCCGAGTTTGGCATCCCGGCCACTGTCATTGGATATCGTGTAGGGCCTGCGGTTACGCAGTTTGCCATTCAACCCGGCTTTCTTAAGAAGTCTGGTTCGGATGAAGAAGATGCCCAGCAAATGAAAGTGCGCGTGGCGCAAATTGCATCGCTGGAAAAAGACCTGGCGCTTGCGTTATCCGCTCAACGCCTGCGCATTGAAGCGCCTGTACCGGGAAAACCATACGTCGGCATTGAAGTCCCAAATATACATTCAACCGTGGTTCGCCTAAAGCCTTTGTTGGAATCTGAAGAATTCCATAAAACTGGAGCGCCGCTTTCCATGGCACTTGGGCGTGACGTTTCAGGCCACCCGGTCATCGCGGACTTGTCGCGCATGCCGCATTTGTTGATCGCAGGTTCCACCGGCTCCGGTAAATCTGTGTGCATCACTGCGCTGGCGGCTTGCTTTGCCATGAACAACACTCCTGAAGATCTGCGCATGGTCATGATTGACTCTAAAATGGTGGAGTTGATCCGCTTCAATGGCCTACCGCATTTATATGGAAAAGTGGAAACAAACCTGGATCGCATCATGGGCGTTCTGCGTTGGGTGGTTGTGGAAATGGAACATCGTTATCGTTTGCTCGAATCCGCCCACGCCCGCGATCTTGATGCATACAATAAAAAACAATCCCGCAAAGAACCCGGCGGTACATTGCCGCGCATCGTGGTCTTGATTGATGAACTGGCCGACTTGATGATGTCTGCGCCCGATCAGACCGAGCATAATCTTGTGCGTCTCGCGCAAATGGCGCGTGCCACAGGTATCCATCTGGTAGTCGCAACCCAACGTCCCAGTACGGACGTGGTGACTGGTCTTATCAAAGCAAACTTCCCGGCGCGTTTGGCTTTCGCCGTTGCATCCGGCGTGGATAGCCGCGTCATCCTGGATTACACCGGTGCGGAGAGTTTGCTCGGCCGCGGTGATATGTTGTTTCTAAATCCAGAAGTTGGTAACCCAGTACGCGCGCAGGGTGTGCTGATTACAGATATGGAAATTGAACGCATCATCTCGCATTGGCAAAAGGTCAGCGATGTGGAAGTGGCAGATGTGCCGCCCTGGGAAAAATTATTAGTCGAACCAGATGAAGGGCAGGACGACGGCTTGATCGAGCAGGCTATTTCAATTGTTCGGAATAGCCGCCGTGCCTCCGCATCTCTTTTGCAACGCCGCTTGCGGATCGGGTATCCACGCGCGGCGCGTTTGTTGGATCAACTGGAAGAAATGGGAGTGGTTGGCCCATCTCAAGGCGGCGGCAAGGAACGTGATGTGCTTGTAACCGAAACCGACGAAGAGACAGATGCAGGTGAATAGGAAGTTGGCTGCTTGGAGTCCAACACATCCTGACCTTGGAAGTGGTTTGGTATGCGAGGCTAACGTCTGGTCTACAAGGTGCTTCTCGAAGATTTTGGACTCCCGTAAATAAGCGGGCAGTTTTATATTATGATTAAAAAATCTTGCACATGAAAGGATTTAATAGTGGATCAACTGATTGCACCTAAGCCTGTTACTCTCACCGATCGTTTGCGCGTAATGTTCAAATGGTTTCTGGATCCTGTTGGCGGATTCTTGAATCGTATTGGCCTGACGCCCAACACAATGACATTGCTCGGCCTTGCAGGTACGACGCTTGGAGCATACTTTTTGGCGCGCGGCAACATGCTATGGGGCGGTTTGCTTGTTCTTATCATGGTCCCCATTGATGCGTTGGACGGCACGATGGCGCGTTTGCGCGGTGAAGCCGGTGATTTCGGGGCCTTTGTTGATTCGGTCAGTGATCGTTACTCTGAATTGATCATCCTCGGTGGATTACTCTATTATTTTCTTACCATTAACGATCAGATTGGAGTCATGCTGTCCTTTGCCGCCGCGGCAGGCTCAGTGCTGGTCTCGTACGTTAAAGCCCGCGCCGAAGGACTCGGATACACAGCCAAGATCGGAATTCTTACGCGTGTTGAGCGTTATCTTGTGCTTGCCCCATCACTATTATTTAATCAACCGTTTATTGGCGTGGCGCTTATTGCAATACTTGCGAACTTTACAGCCTTGCAGCGCATCTGGTATGTCCGTGCGCAGGCGCATGAGCGTATGAATGAGAAAAAGAAATCAATGGAGAAACCCTCATGATCGACGGTTTTAAGATCGGCATATTCTATATTCACTTTTATGGAATTATCATTATGTTCGGCGCAGTCGTCGGCGCATTGCTGGCCATGCGCGCAGCGAAACGCCGCAAGCTTGATCCTGAGACCGTCTGGGACCTGCTTATGTACCTCATCGTTGGCGGAATTATCGGCGCGCGTCTTTGGCATATTCTCACGCCGCCACCGTCTTCTGTAGAGAAGGGACTCACAACCGCTTATTACCTTACGCATCCTCTCGATGCTCTTGCCATATGGAATGGTGGTTTGGGAATCCCTGGTGCGGTCATCGGCGGCGCGATTGCAATGTATTTTTATACGCGCAAATATAAATTAAACTTTGCAGAATGGGCGGATATTGCCGCGCCCAGCCTTGCGCTTGGGCAGGCAATTGGCCGCTTTGGAAATTTCTTCAATCAGGAACTTTACGGCGCGCCCACATCCCTGCCCTGGAAACTTTATATTGAACCTTTGCATCGCCTCACCGGCTTTGAAAAAATAGGGTACTACCATCCTTTATTTGCGTATGAGTCGATTCTAAGTTTGGCGAATATGTTCCTTTTGATCTGGTTGACTCGTCGTTATCAAAAACAGACTAAGGATGGGGATATCTTTCTCGTTTACCTGATCGTTTATCCCATCGTCCGCTTCTTTCTTGACTTTTTGCGGTTGGACGCCTCCGAGGTGGCTGGCATCAACGCCAATCAGACTTTTATGGTTGTGGTGGCTATTTGTTCTGTTATTGCTTTATACCTGCGTCATCGCAAGGACTACTCGGAGGCCAATGTCTCCTGATATTGGAAGCGGCTTGTGGCACGCCCAACGTCCGGCCTACTGACGGAAAAAAAATTCGTAACATTGTGCCCGCAGGGTAAATTTGTTCAATTCTCTGCATTTGTGTTAAAAAGTTTTTGACTTTGAGAAAGCCGTGCTTCGGGCACGGCTGATTAATTACAAGGAAAGATGATTAGGCGTATATGATTGAAACTCATGATCTGAGCAAACAATTCAATGATTTCTGGGCTGTGGATGGCGTCACGCTCAAGGTGCACGAGGGACAGATCCTTGCGATCCTCGGCCAGAACGGTGCCGGGAAGACGACAACCGTCCGCATGTTGACTGCCTTACTCGCACCCACGCGCGGTTGGGCCAGGGTCGCGGGCTACGATGTGACCACGCATGGCCGTGAGTTACGCGCCGCGATTGGTGTGTTGACTGAGCAGCATGGTCTTTATATGCGTATGACAGCCGAAGAATATCTTCATTTCTTTAGCGAAGTATATAATCTCGATCTCAATGCGCGTAAAGCGCGCACGCAATATTTGCTGGAATATTTTGGTCTGGAAGGCGTCGCACGTCAACGGATTGGCGAGTACTCAAAAGGGATGCGCCAAAAACTGGCATTGGCGCGCGCCATGATCCATGAGCCTCCGGTCTTATTGCTGGATGAACCCACGTCTGCCATGGACCCTGAATCCGCGCGGCTTGTCCGCAGCGAGATTGCACGCTTACGTTCGTCCAAACGCACGATCATTATTTGCACGCATAATCTGGCTGAAGCAGAAACATTGGCTGATCAAGTCGTCATTATCTATCGTGGACGTGTCCTCAAACAGGGAACATTAAACGAGTTGAAGCACGGGGTTTTAGGCTCCCCGCAATATGAGGCCGTGTTATCCCAGCCGTGGGAGGGGAGTGGACTGAACTTGCCTCAAGGTGTGACTCTGCTTGATCGTACGGCTACCAGCCTCAAGTTCCAGGTGGAAGCGCCGCAAGAGGCCAATCCATATTTGATGCGCGAGTTGACATCCAAAAGCATGAACGTGGTCGCATTCCAGGAATCCCCGCGAACGTTGGAGCAGGTCTATCTGAATGTGATGGCGGAAGCGCGCGGAGGCTTGAATGCGGAATAATCTGCATCCGGTTTGGCTGATTGCGAAACGCGAATTGCGCGACCAATTCCGTGATTGGCGCATTCTTTTCCCGTTGATCGTCTTGACGCTTGTGTTTCCATTCTTGATGAATGAGGTTGCATTTCAAGCGGTTGCGTTCGTCAATCGCTATGGTGGTGCGATCATTGTTGATCGCCTGGTCCCATTTTCGGTTCTGATCATTGGTTTTTTTCCGATCACGGTTTCTCTTGTGGTGGCGCTGGAATCTTTTGTGGGTGAAAAAGAGCGCGGCACAATTGAGCCATTGCTTAGCTCGCCGATGGAAGATTGGCAATTGTATGCAGGGAAATTGTTGGTGGGTATCTCAACTCCATTATTCGCCAGTTTTTTTTCGATCATTTTTTATTTGATCATGGTTTCTTATCAAGACTTGAATATGCCTAAGTGGCCGGTCATTGCTCAATTGTTTGGCCTTACCGCAGCGCATGCGATCTTAATGACAAGCGCCGCGATCGTTATCTCTGTTCAATCCACTTCCGTGAAGGCCGCGAATTTGCTGGCTTCTTTTATTGTAGTGCCGGTCGCGATGCTGATGCAGGGTGAAACCGTTATGCTTTTCTGGGGGACCGATGATGTGCTCTGGCTGGCCGTACTGGCTGTATTGGTCATGTCCTTCCTGCTGGTGCGCTTGGGCATTGCACATTTCAATCGTGAGTATTTGCTTGGTCGTGAAATTGACACAATCAAGGTCCGTTTAACCCTGCAGAAGTTTTGGGCGACATTCAAAGGACAGGCTACTTCGGTGCTTGACTGGTACCGGCGCGTTCTCAGGCAGGTTGTGGCTCAATTGTTTATCCCTTTTGCGATAGTACTAATGATGGCTATCGCAGGAATCTGGTTTGCGTATGATTGGACAATGAACAATGTGCCCGTATTGCTTCAACAATACTCACAAGCGGACATTTCCAAACTTGTAAGAGAAACCAATCAGTTGCCGGATATTAATGATCTGCGGGCTCAACTGAGTGCACGCAATATTTTTACCCATAATGTTCAGGCCATGTTGGGCATCCTGCTGGCAGGATTGGTTTCGTTCAGCGTACTTGGCATGCTCGTTTATTTGGCCAATATCTGTGTTGTTGGAGGCTTGCTAGGTGTTTTGCAAATTGCAGGCATGTCGCCTGTGTTGATCCTGCTGGCGGGATTGCTTCCGCATGGCATATTTGAAATCCCCGCGCTCATGCTAAGCGCCGCGTCTGTGCTTCGCATTGGGGCGGTGCTTGTCACGCCTCAGTTGGGCAAATCCATGGGTGATGTGCTTGTTGACTTGCTTGCAGATTGGACGAAAGTGTTCATTGGTTTGGTCATTCCGTTATTAGCTGCCGCCGCATTGGTCGAAACGTACATTACACCGGCGATCCTTCTTTCTGTTCTTAAATAGGAGATATATGCCCAAAGTGATTATCCTTGGCTCATCAAATGCAATTCCCACCAAAGATAATGAAAACACTCACATGGTGGTGGTGGGTAAGGAGCGCATGGTGCTAATTGACTGTGTAGCGACTCCCATCCTGCGCCTGGAACAGGCAGGTCTCGACTTTAATGATCTGACCGATCTGATCATCACGCATTTTCACCCTGACCACGTTTCAGGCGTCCCGCTTCTTCTCATGGACATGTGGCTGATGGGCCGCCGCAAACCGCTTAACATCTACGGCTTGCATTACACGCTCGACCGTCTTGAGGATTTAATGGGGTTCTATTCCTGGGCTGAATGGCCAAACTTCTTCCGAGTTGCTTTTCACCGGCTTCCTGCCGGGCAAATGACCCCTGTGTTGGAGTGCGATGATTTCAATATTTATTCTTCACCCGTCCATCATTTTGTTCCCACCATCGGTTTGCGTGTGGAGTTTAATCGCATAAATAAAGTATTGGCCTATTCCTGTGATACCGAACCGTGCGAAGAAGTAGTCCGCCTTGGGGCAGGCGCGGACATATTGATCCATGAAGCGGCTGGCAGATCACGCGGACACTCCTCCGCAGGCAGTGCAGGTGAGATTGCGGCCCGTGCCGAAGTGGGTAAGTTGATTCTTATCCATTATCCTACCGGCAGGTTTGCAAGCGGCGATCTTGTGGCGGAAGCCCGCCAAAAATACCAAGGAGATGTAGCGCTTGCTAAGGATTTCATGAATTTGGATTTTTCGTGAATGATGGTTTGTCAGAGCATTGAAAATAGAATAAAAAAACTTCCCGACCTTCAATGTCGGGAAGTTTGATTTTCAGCTTGCACTTTTTGGCCAGATCGCTAATTCAAGAGTGACACGTTCGAAATAACTTTTCTCAGGCATTGGACCTGTGCCGTATTCAATATCTGCGATTGTTGCCAAAAGCTGAAGCGTCTCGGTCTCTAAAATTACCTGTTTTTGTGTCTCCAGCATAACCAGTTCGCCTTTAGGCTCAAGCCGGGACCGAATGCCTGGATCGTTATAAGCGTGCGCGCTCATTAAGACTTTTGTGGCGGTTTTGATATCATTTTTGTCGAATAACCAGATTTCCAACGCGGTGATCTTTTTCGGATCGCCTACGCCGATCGTTTCAGAAACACCTACGCCGTATTCACCCATAAATTCCCCGCCGGGCGCGTCGATGCTAAAGGACTCATCATATAGATCGTCGCCTAAAACATAGGTGGTCATGATCTGTGTGATGGGTGGTTCAAGGCCTAAGGATTCGAAGTTGGTTTTTTCAGCCTGCTTGCTAAATTCCACAGAGTGCATCACAGCTGTCGGTTCGCCACTGCCGGTTTTGCGGAGCAATCGGTACACATAAAAACCTGCCATACCGAGCAATAATAATAAGACAACCCCGCCGCCATATAATACATATTTCACAACCGGGCTTAAAGGCTTTAGGGCGTCAGACGCCGTGGCTGTCAGAGCGTCCGGACCAAGAATGTTTGTGAGCAAACTTTCGTATGCAACAAACACAACCGGCTCAATCCCGCGCGGATCGGCTTTAACCGTCTGGTAGATTTGAGGAGCGGCTGAGCCGAGATTCTCCCAGCGCTGGACGGCAAAGTTTGGATCCGAGTTGAGACGGAAGGATTCAAGCGTCATCCGCATATAGTCTTCCTGATAGGTTGTCCCTAACTGTGATGGTGGAACATTTGTCCATTGCACAGGTGCAATGCCCCAACCTACCAGTAGACCCAGAAGCAAGCCCACAAAAAATATCGCGATGGTGACCCAGGGGAGTTTTTTGAGAAAAGCCACAATAAATTGCATACCTGCTCCTTTTTGTTTAGATAACCTGATTATACATCCTATTAGCGTAGACTGCAAAACAGAATGATTATCGCGTTTCCATCAAATAAAGATGACGTTCCGACTCGCGCACAACTTCGACCATGTGAACGGTAAATTTTTCCTTGAAGGCGGATTCAAAGCCTTTACGCGTGTAATTCGGGAAAATATCTTCACGCGAAGCCAGAAGTTTTTGCACCTGGGAATCAGATTTGGGTACGAACTCGATTACTAGCCACTTGCACGTTTGAGCAAAGAACCCGGCTAGCTTTGGCAAAGGCACGTTGTTCGAAATCGAAAGGTGATGGATTACAGCCAGTGCCAACACCATATCCACCGGGCCGCGCTCGCCAAATGAATTGCGCTCACTGTTCGACCAGCCCAGCGCGGGCGAAGGATTGGTCAGATCCAACACCAGCGGTAGGATGTTTTGATCCTTGTTCGATTTAACATAACGATAATTTTGCTCAACCGCCGCAGGGTCAATATCAAATGAGATCACCTGCGCCCCCGACGCGCCTGCTTCACGGCTGAACACGCCTGTATTACCACCAAGATCCCAAATGAGGGCAGGCTTCTTTTGTTCTGCCCATTCACGCACCAACCCCATCTTATGCTTAAAAGCCGCATCGGAATAATTATTATCGTCATAATAATTACCCCATTCTGTGCCTGCTGGTTTCCAATCAAGTTTCTTCACTGTATTTTCAAGGTTCTCGATCAAACCAAGCATGGCCTGCTTGCTCATACCGCCGGTGTGAGGCTTAACCGCCTGATCGGCGTAACGCTTCTGTGCGCCTGAGTGAATATGAATGTGGGTCAGCAATCCAAAATTAAAGCGCGTGTGCCACGGCAGTAATTCACTTGCCAGGTCCAAAGGCACACCGTCAATGTAAACCCGCAGGAGTTGACCCAAACGCACATCACGCGCAGACATCAACGCCAGCGGCGCGAGAAAATGTTGGCAGAATTGTCTGTATGCCACCCAGGGTTGGCCTTCCTTGTATTTCTCGAACGAAAGCGTATCGATCAAAGTTGCCCTGCCGCGCACAAATTGAATGTTATACGCGCTCGCATCTTTCAGCGACAGTTCGGCTTTCAAGGCGCGCTTCTGAATGGACAAGGTCGCGAGCGCGGCATCTTTCAATTGACCAAAAGACCATTCATACGGATACGAGATGAACGGCACGCGTTCAGGCCGGATGACTTTGAACGCATCCGCGCTGAGCGTAGTCGAAGCGCTTCGACTACGCTCAGCGCGGTCTACTTCAACATGCGGAATCAGCAACCCAGCCTTTACCAGCTTCGCGTATAAGCCTGATTCCATTAAACGGACATAATCTTCCGCGTAGGACTGATTCACCTGTCGGAACAGAATCCCGTTCTCAGAAAACAGGAACCCGCTGGGGTCCCGGAAAGAGGCGGTTAATTGTCCGTTATTTTGTTTCTGTTTCGTCATCGTCTTTCTCGGCTTTGGGTTTAATGCCAAACCATCCTTTGATCCTGCTCCACGAAGCGCGGATGGCAATTGCCGCACCAAGTAAGGCTGCGATCAAAAGTTGGATTAGGAAACTACCAGAGCCGGGGTCGAGATAGGGAAGTGGGGAGAAATGCATTGTTACCTGTTATTTATTCAATAGTCTCAGGAATAATCACTTCCAGGAGGAAGGATTCCTGGCATTTCGTACATTGTGCTTCGCGTTTGTTCGAGACAACGAGCAGATCGTTGCATTTGGGGCAGGGTACTTTAAGTGGTCTCTTCCACGAAGTGAAGTCGCAGTTCGGATAATTCATGCAACCGAAAAAGATGCGGCCCTTGCGCGTCTTGCGTTCCACAATATCGCCGCCATCTTTTGGACAGCTGATGCCGATCTTTTCGAGCCACGGTTCGGTGTAGCGGCATTCGGGGAAGCCACTGCAGGAAATAAATTTTCCAAAACGACCGTAACGAATGATAAGATCTTTGCCGCAAGTGGGGCAGGTGCGGCCGACCGACTCAGGTACACTCTTGGTAATGGGCATTTCGGCTTGCGCCTTTTTTATATCTTCAGAAAATGGACGATAGAATTCATGCATTACCTCGACCCATTCGGCCTGGCCCTCTGCGATCATATCCAGGTCTTCTTCCATGCGTGCCGTGAATTTGAGATCAACAATATCCGGGAAATATTGCACCATTAAATCATTGACTTGTATGCCAATCTCAGTTGGTATGAGGCGTTTATCCACGCGTTCCGCATACCCGCGTTGCTGAATGGTTGAAATTGTCGGCGCGTAAGTTGAAGGACGCCCGATACCGTTTTCTTCGAGAGCTTGCACAAGCGATGCTTCAGAGAAACGCGGCGGCGGTTGTGTAAAATGCTGATCTGAGATCAGCTTTACCAATTCCTGCTTCAGACCTTCCGCCACACCCGCCGGAATACGAACATTCTCTTCCTCTTCGTCATCCGTCTTTATATCTTCATTCTTTGCTTCTTCGTAGACAACCAAAAAGCCGGGGAATTTGACCGCGGAACCAGACGCACGCAATAAATACTCATGCTCATTCGTCTTGCCGGTCACTTCTACTTGTAACGTGTCATACACGGCGGCTTCCATTTGCGAAGCCACAAAGCGTTGCCAAATCAATTGATAAAGCTTGAACATCGGAGGCTCAAGGAAAGGCTTGACTTTTTCCGGGTCTCGCATCACAGATGAAGGCCGGATGGCTTCATGCGCTTCCTGCGCGCTCGCAGACCTGGTCTTATAGATTGGCGGTTCTGCTGGCAAAAAGTCCTTACCATATTTTTTACCCACATACTGGCGCGCTTCCTCCTGCGCCGATACAGAAACATTGGTTGAGTCGGTGCGCATATAGGTGATCAAGCCTGTTGTACCACCCTCGCCAACATCCTGGCCTTCGTATAGTCCCTGCGCCATTGCCATCGTGCGCTTGGCTGTAAAACCAAGTTTACGTGAAGCCTCTTGTTGTAATGTAGATGTCGTAAATGGCGCGGACGGTTTGCGCCTGCGCTCGCTGCGTTTAACCTTTGTAATCGAATACGCGGCAGTTTCCATATCTACAAGGATCGGTTTGACCGTCGCTTCATTGGGAAGTTCAGGCTCTTTATCGTCGATACGCGCCAGTTTCGTCATAAACGTGGATTTCAGACTGTCTGACTTAAACTCCGCGTGGATTGACCAGTACTCCACCGATTTGAACTCATCTATTTCCCGTTCACGCTCGACGATGAGCCTGAGAGCCACAGATTGAACGCGTCCAGCCGAAAGACGACTGCGCACCTTCTCCCATAAAATTGGACTGATGCTGTAACCCACCAAACGGTCCAATACACGCCGCGCCTGCTGTGCATTGACCAGGTCCATATTAATATCGCGCGGATGCGAGAAAGCATCCTTAATTGCCGGTTCGGTAATTTCGTGAAACACCACGCGTTTGGTGCGCCCAGGCTCGATCTGCGCGGCTTCCATCAAATGCCATGAAATGGCCTCACCTTCACGGTCGGGGTCGGTGGCGAGATAAATTTCATCCGCTTTTTTTGCGAGGTGTTTAAGCTCTTTAACAACTTCCTTCTTTTCGTTGGGCACGCGGTATTTTGGCTCAAAATTATTCTCCACATCAACGGATAATTGCGAACGGAGCAGGTCGCGCACATGTCCCACCGAAGCACGCACGGTATATCCCTTGCCGAGAAAACGTCCCACTGTCCTGGCTTTGGCAGGCGACTCGACAATCACCAATTTCCCTGCGCGTTTGACCACTTTTTCCTTTTTTTCTTTTACTGTTTTTTCAGGCGGAGTCAAACTTTCGTGCGCGGGCGTTCTTCCCATCCGATACATTTTTGTCCCACACTCAGGGCAGATGCCTATCGTAACAGGAGACCCATTCGCGTTAAAAGCCGCGACGGGGTCTTTCATTTCTCTTTTTGACTTACACTTCATGCAATAAGCTTCCATATTCTCCAAACCTTAAAGGTATTTTTCCTGCCTGTGTTTTCTCAAATGTTCGACCACGTCACGCACTTTTTGTGATTGATCAGATTTACATACAAGCAATACATCGCCGGTATCCACGATTACCATATCGTCCACGCCGATGGTTACAATGAGGCGCTCTGCGTCACCGCCGCCATATACAAGCGTATTGTGCGTTTCATGCGCTAAATGTTGTGCGTTGTTGGTCTCAATATTACCATTCATATCGGGCAATAAGACTTCAAACAGGGATGCCCATGAGCCAACGTCACTCCAACCCAATCCGCCCGCCGGAAGGACAGCCACGCGCCTGGCCTTTTCCATTATGCCATAATCAATCGTCTCAACCTTTAGTTTTTTCCAATGTTCATTTAACACGTCAGCTTGTTTTTCGGTTCCCCAGGCAGAAGCGATCACTTTCAAGGAATCGCAAAGCGCGGGCATTTGCCGATCGATCTCATCCAGGATTGTATCCGCTTTCCAGATGAACATACCACTGTTCCATGAATGGGCACCCGTGCGAAGCAACTGCTGGGATATTTGCTCATCCGGTTTTTCTACAAAGCTCTTTACTTTATACGCGGGATACTTGTAATTGCCTGAAAGCGCCTCACCTTGTTGGATATAACCATACGCCGTGGATGGATGGCTTGGCGTGATGCCAAGCGTCACCAGATAATTATCCTCGGCAACGTCAAATGCGGTATTCAGCAAATAGTGGAACAGATCGCGATTGCGAATGAAATGATCGGATGGCAGGATCGCCATTGTTGCCTGTGGATCACGCTTCTGCAAAACCGCCGCCGCCAGCCCAACCACAGACGCGGTTCCGCGCGGCGCAGGTTCAATGATGTAGTTTTCTTCTGGAATGGAAGGCGCTTGCTTGATCATTTCACGCGCCTGCTCTTCCACCGTCACCACCAGGATGCGCTCGGGTGGAAATAAATTTTCCAGTCTGTTTACCGTACCCTGGAATAAAGTTTCCTGCCCGATCAACGGAAGCAACTGCTTGGGGCGTTCTTTTCGCGAAATGGGCCAGAGACGAGTCCCGCCGCCGCCTGCCATGATAACTGCGTATGTATGGTTTGACATATTAAGAAGAATTTCCTTCTACAGAGTAGCTCGATTGTACCTCACGCACAGATACGTAGCTCATGCCACCGACCTGCCTGACCATGCCTTTCAATTCCATCAATACCAGTGTGGCAGAGACTTTCTCGATTGGCAGATCGGCTTGATTGCGAATTTCATCCACATGCAAAGGCTCACGGCCAAGCACACTCAATAAACGCGCTTCGATTTCATCAGTGGGCAGGACCTTGCGCGCTGACTTTTGTTCACCCATACGAGTCAGGTCAAGCGCCAGCATTAGATCGCTCGGACTCAACAATGGTAACGCCCCGTTGCGGATCAGCTTATTTGTGCCTTTGCTCTGTGGAGCAAGAATACTGCCCGGCACAGCAAAGACTTCACGTCCCTGCTCGGCGGCAAACTCAGCTGTGATCAATGCGCCGCTTGTTTCACCGGCTTCAACCACAACGACCGCCAATGATAAACCGGAAATAATTCGATTGCGCGGCGGAAAATTGGATGCATCTGGCGGAGTGCCCGGAGCATAATCGCTGACAATCGCGCCGCGTTCCATCATTTGCTCTGCCAGCCCGCGATGCTCAGGCGGGTAGATTTTATCAACACCCGAACCCAGCACGCAAATCGAGCGCCCCCCCGCCTTCAACGCGCTTTGATGTGCCACTGCGTCCACGCCGCGTGCCAGGCCGCTGATCACTGTAATTCCATTTGCGGCAAGGAATGCGGATATTTCTTCCGTGATCTGTCTTCCATAAGGTGTAATGCGCCGCGTGCCAACGATCGCCACCGCAAATAGATCATCCGGCAAATACTCGCCGCGAATATACAACACAGGCGGCGGCTGGTCAATCTCTTTTAATCGTGATGGATAGGCTTCATCTTCCCAGGTCAGGATTTTAATCCCCTGTGATTCGATCTGAGCCCAAAGTTTTTCTAAATCCACTTTTTCACGCGCTTGAATGACTCTCTCGATCACTTTCGCACCCAGGCCTGCTTCCGCTAAATCGGCAGGACTTGCCTTCCAGGCATCTTCCAAATTTCCAAAGTGAGAGATCAGCGCCTGCAATCGCACCGCGCCGATCCCTTTGATCAGAGTAAAGCCAACCCAGAAGCGTTTATCGTTCATTAGTTTTTGTGCCGCAAAATGCCATTTTGCGTTACAGCCCCTCGAGCAGGTGAACCTTCATTAAACGGCGACCCAGATCCACGCCCAGAATGACCGGTGGAATGGCGGGCAGGAGCAGCTCGCGGCCAGCCGCATCCTTTACGACATATACATCGTTTGCACCCGTCACAAGCACCTCATCCAGCTCGCCCAGCGGATTGTCGTTCTCGTCCACAACCTGCAATCCAATTAATTGATGATGGTAATACTTGCCTTCAGGCAGTGCCGGCTCATCCGACGTCTTGACATACACCCGCTGGTTACGAAATTGCCCGACCTCTTCAGGAGTATTAAATCCCTTGATCTTAACCAACAAACCATTGGCTTGTCCGCGGCTGCTGGCAAGCGTAATGGGCTGATGTTTCTCGCCCACAAAAAGTCTTTTGCCAGCTGTCAGCCGATTCGGGAACTCGGTGAGCACATCCATAATGATCTCACCCGTCACACCATGCGGACGGCGCAGAAATCCGACTACTAAATATACAGGCTCGCCTGAGGGCGAGCCTGATGAAATTGCTTTTGTCTCAGCCATTATTGCGGCTCAAGCACGTCAAGCGTGGCCTGCTTGCCCTTCCGCTCGGCGGCTACTCGCAAAAGCGTACGGATGGAATTGGCCACCTTGCCACTTTTACCGATGACGCGGCCCATATCATCCTTCGCCACTGTCAACTCAAGGTGCACTCGTGAACCACTTCCTGATTCATGCACGTGCACCTCATCGGGATGTTCAACCAGCGATTTAGCGACAAATTCAATCAGAGCTTTCATAATATGCTTTCGTCATTGCGAGGGAGCGAAGCGACCGAAGCAATCTCCTGTATTGATTATGAGATTGCTCACCTGCACTTGCGCCAGGTGCAAGTGTCGTCGGCCTTCGGCCTCCTCGCAATGACCTATCGTCTAATTCTTGCGGGTACGCATGGGAGCGGCGCGCTTGGTCTCTGCCTCAGCGGCTTCTGCGAGCAAAGTCTCAAGTGCTTCGCCATTCTTGAAGCGTTCAAAGCGGGCAAGTGTGCCGGCAGTTGTGAAAATCTGTGCCACAGATTCAGTCGGCAGGGCGCCGTTCTTCATCCAGTGATACACGCGGTCTTCTTTTACATGGATTGTCGAGGGTTCGGTGCGGGGATTATACTGACCGAGAATTTCCAAAAAGCGGCCATCGCGCGGCATTTCTTTATCTGCGGCCACGATACGATAGGCAGGCTGTCCCTTCAAGCCGATTCGACGAAGTCTAATACGAACCATTGAAAACGTTCTCCTTCAATTTATAGATCAAGTTTTAATTGGCTCGGGTCATGCAAGAGAGGGGTTGCGTGAAAGGACACGCGCTTACAAACCACAAACCACAGGCGCATATTTTACCAGATTAATGTCTCGTCATCGAAATCTCCTCGCCGTTCTCATTTTTCCGCGCGGTATAATCGCCCAATGCCAACCACCCCCTCCCCGCTTGCCCGCGACGGACAATTAGTGATTGCCAACGCCAAACGCATTGCTGAACAAAATAACCAGCAGTCCGTAGACTCAATGACTCTGTTGCTGGCATTACTGCAATTGCCGAAGTCACAGGCACAGGATACGTTGAAGTCTCTAAACGTGAAAGTGGAAAGCCTGGTCGCACGTTTATCAGCCACAATCAAACTTGAAGCGCGGCAGGCAGACACAAGCCCGGAGGCGAAACGCAATGATGTAAATCTATCCGTTGAAAGCGAATCCATCCTGGATGAATCCTTCGCGGAAACGAAGCTTCATGGTCTTGAGTTCATTGACGCGCGCATCTTGTTGCTGGGTATGTTCCGGAGTCCCGATAGCAGGGCAGGGCAATTCCTGGCGCAATACGGCCTTACTGCGGAACAGGTTCGGGAGCGTATAAATGTCAAAGAGACGCCTCCTGTCAGCACCCCCATTTTCACAATGCCAAAAACACTGGCGCACGGTTTGCGGAATGGTGTCAGCCCGGTTTTCATTAGTCTGGTTTTGTTTACAGCGGCCGCGGCTTGTTTTACATGGCTGGACATCGGTAATTCCAGGGTGTTTATGTTCTTCTTTATTGTGGGGGGCTGGATCATATCTGTTGCTCTGCATGAGTTTGGTCATGCGATAACGGCATATTTGGGCGGGGATGAGAGCGTGGAGCATAAAGGATACTTGACTCTCAATCCCCTCAAATACACCCACCCCATTTTAAGTATCGTGATACCCGTGGTCATGCTGCTCCTGGGCGGAATTGGTTTCCCCGGCGGGGCCGTGTACATCAATGTCAACGCTTTGAAAAATGCAAACTTCCGCAGTCTCGTTTCGGCGGCGGGACCCATCGCAAATTTTCTTTGTGCCATATTGCTGGCGTTGCCCTTTATAGTCTTGCCATACCAGTTCTTTTTCGCGGCTAACTTTGATTTCCTGATGGGACTTGCTTTTCTGGGGTTTTTACAGATCACTGCCCTGTTGATCAACCTGCTACCGATCCCGGGTTTGGACGGCTTTGGCATCATTGAACCTATTCTGCCGCGTGGATTGGTGGAATTTTCCAATTTCCTTCGACCATTCGGGTTCTTGATTCTTTATATGCTATTGGCTGTGGATTCGCCAATTCGGGAATTTTTTTGGAATAGCGTCTGGGGCATTACTGATCTTATCAGCCCTGATTTAGCTTACTTTGCCAACGAGGGAGTGAAAGTGTTTCTTGCATGGCGGTGATCATTGCAACGTGAACGAAATCTTCGCGCCATTTTCGTTTTCCGCCCAAATTTTTCCGCCGTGTAATTCCACCAAATATTTTGCGATGGACAGCCCCAATCCCATGCCGCCCGAATCGCTGGATTTATAGAATCTGTCGAAGATGTGATTTAGATCGGCGGATGGGATTCCCGGCCCGCTATCCTGGACGAAGACCATTACGTTTCTTTCCGCGCCCGAACCTGCTTTCGTTAAACTGACCTTTACCACCCCCGCGCGAGGCGTATAGTGCAAAGCGTTGGCTAGTAAGTTTGATAACACTTCGCGGATTCGTTTGGGATCAATCTCAACAGATGGGACATCATTCAAAGACAACTCAATCTCAACCCCTGCCGCATCTGCCTGAGGCTTGAATGCTGAGACCGTTTCCCGTATCAGCGCGGCCATGTCCACGGCTTCGCGTTTCAACTGCAGGGAACCTGCCTCTGCAAGCGACAGCGTCCGCAAGTCATCTACAAGTCTTGCCATGATTTGCGTTTCCTCCATCAAGGATTTCAAACCTGCTTCGTCCGCAGGGTAGACTCCGTCAATCATGCCCTCCAGATTGCCCTGCATGATCGTGATCGGATTGCGCAATTCGTGGCTGATATCTGCCAGCATGTTGCGGCGCTGCTGGTCATTGACCTGTAAATTCTCTATCATCGCGTTGAATCCCCGCGCCAGTGAACGGACTTCCGGCCAGCCTTTTTCCTGCACGCGCACAGAGTAATCTCCCTCGGCAACCTTGTTGGATGCATCGAGCAGTTCATCCAGCGGCCTGGATATGCGCCGCAAGCCAATCCCAGCCACGATCAATATGGCAAGGACCAAAACTGCAAAGCCAACTCCCAAAGGAATGAGCAGCCAGCGAAAAGAATCCAGTGGAATGTTGATGATGCCAAAATTATTTGAAAGATAGCCGATCCCACATATGAGAGCAACAAAGCCAAGCAGGTTAAATAAACCAAACAGGCAGCCCATCCTGCGAAAGAATGGGCTTCTCCATCCTGAGCCTGACGAAGGACCGCGCCAGTGACGCGGCGACCTTGGCGGCCATTCTTCATTTTCAGGCCACCATGGAGGGCGGTGAGAAGGGGAAAAGTGAGGGCGATGTTTCATAATAATTTTGGAGTGCAGGAGCTTGTTCCTGCAAATGCGACAGCTTGCTGTCGCACTCCATACTATTTGTCCGAAAATTTATAGCCAACGCCATACACCGTGATCACGTATTGCGGCTCACTGGCTTTGATTTCGATCTTCTTGCGGATATTCTTGATATGCGCGTCAATTGCGCGTTCATAAGACTCAAACGCCATGCCGTGGATTGCATCCAGTAATTGAGCGCGGGTGAAGACTCGTCCCGGGGAACGCGCCAGCGCTGCCAGCAATTCGAATTCTGTGGGCGTGAGTTCTTCGATTTCGCGCTTCTCTGCCGTCACGCGCAGACGCGGCACATCCAGGGTCAGGTCTGCAATGCGGATCACCTCGGCGCCCGCGTTGGCGATATTTTCCATGCGGCGAAAGACGGCGCGTACGCGCGCCACCAATTCCTTCGGGCTGAACGGCTTGGTCATGTAATCGTCCGCGCCGAGCTCGAGGCCGATAAGTTTATCCGATTCTTCGGCGCGCGCCGTCAGCATAATGATCGGGGCGTTGGATGTCTTCCGAAACTCGCGGGTAAAGTCCAGCCCATCGAGCTGGGGCAGGCCGAGGTCCAGGATGACCGCATCCGGTCTTTCCGTCTTCGCCAGGGACAAGGCCTTCTTCCCATCATGTGCGATGAGAACGCCGTAGCCCGCACGCTCCAGATAATCGCGCACGAGTTGGGTGATCTTGGGTTCGTCGTCTACAACCAGGATGGTTTTCATATTTTGTATATGTCATTGCGAGGAGGGCGCTCTTCCCGACGAAGCAATCCCCTCATCAATGAGGAGATTGCTTCGGGCTGGGTCTCGACGGCACGTCTCGACCACCAGCCCTCGCAATGACATGTAAGCCAATTATACGCGCTTATTCTTTCTTCTCTTCCGCAGGTTCGCCATGAGCGCGCTTGTGCCATTCCTGGAACATGGGCGGCACATCGCCTTCACCACATCCATGCCGTCCCCACGGACCACGACCGCCCATGCGATGTCCCCAGCGCGGACCCCAGAACATAAAGCGGAAGGCTTTCATCGCCAGGAAGAACAGGAAGAGCGGGATGAGCAAACCGAAACAGCCAAAGCCAAACCCGCCAAATCCTAAAGGACGATGGAAAGGCATTCCATAGCCGTAATAGGGATAGGGCATTTGCGCGGACTCACCCGATGGCGCCTGGATGGTAACCGGCGAACCCTGCGCCACGCCCGCCGTATAGGCGAAGTAGGCAATGCCTGCGATCGCAGCGATCAGCACCAGCGCAGAAACGATACGTACGACAATTTTTCCGTTCATTTTTCACTCCTTTGTGAATTGAATTCTGAACGGAAGTATAGGTTTTAGTTATGAATTGAGTGTGAAGAGAGCAGGGAGAAACGATGGTGGGGTTGGGAATGGATGATTGCCGACTAGTCGGCATGAGCGTATAATCTGTGCCTGGGATGTTATTCCCTGCGTGCGGCTTCGTTCAACTAGGACAGATGCGGCGGCTCACCAGTGCCTTCCCTTCACTTTCACCCCTTCTGCCGCATCAATCTTAAATTCGTTAGGCGGCTCAGGAGTAATTGTGTCTACTAAACATCGATACATAACCCACATAATTTCCATACTTCTTTGCTTGGCTACGATCGGATTCGTCGCAATAAGTTACACTACCGCTTTATATTTTTTGGGCGGAATTCTAGCCGGTTTGATTTTAATAATAATACCTAGGCGGCTACTTATCGGTTTGTTTATCGGTTTGCTTATTGTTGTGTGCCTAGGAGGGTTATTTCTGTATAACCTTCTACAACAGTCTGCTCAGTCTGCTCAGCCTGCTGGCTGTGAGGAAGAAGAAGAATACCAAGCTATTATCGAACCCGTGAATATTTCAGAAGGTTCATTTAAGATTACAGAAACTGTTGTTTCCGTTAAAAGTAGAGCAATCTTACAAAGGGAAGAAAAGCAGTCTTTTAGTTCAGCCCGGGGACTCATGATTCGTGAAGTGGCCATTGATAGCAAAATAGCTGGGCATGCTTGTTTCAATTATATTGAATTGAAAAACCTTCCAAGAAATTCTTTTTACGAAGCGCAGGGTAGTAGAGAGTTGGAAATCTCTACTTACTTAGACGCTGAAACGATTCGGTGGGATCAATCCATTAATGACGATATTGCATTTGCTTATCTAGCAAATCCCTTTTACTTATTCAGAAATTACTTATCGCCATTCATTGGTGTATCCAATTTTTATGGACCAATTGGATTACTTTCTTTGCTTTCAACATTCTTATTAACGCCCTTATTAGAATCAATATTTATAGATTTTGTTAAAAGTAAATTCAACTCATTTATGGAAAGAAAACGCCTTCAAAAAGACAGGTTAAAAAAGCCTTCTAAAAGAACGTCAAGCAAAGTTGATACAAAAGAGATAAAACCTAGGAAACCAAAATAGATTTATATATGACACAAGCCGCCTACCGATGAATAGCATTTGTGCGGCATGAAGTTTCTTATGTAATTGTCTTGCCAAAGACAAAACACCTGCCATCTTGTTAGAAGCATCCTGTATGGTTGCGTGGAGTGGTAACGCTCAATCGCACTGCGCGGTCTCGTTCTCAAACAGAGTCCATACTCGTTTGGCGTGAGCACTTAATCTGTGCTTGCCGATTTTTGGTAATAAGGTAGCCAGGGGGGCTCACAATTTGTGTGCATTCCTTATTCCTCCCCCAATTTCAAGAGAGGGTAGGTGTGAGGTCCTTATATCGAAGGAGATTACGCACATGAAAACGATCACTAAATCAACCAGAACCATTCTCCTGGCAGCCGCTGCCCTGGTGGTCGTGGCTGCGTTAACCTTTGTCGTCTGGAGATTCACCCTCGGCGCCTCGCCCAAGGTCCCCGAACCGGACTACTCATCGCTAATTCAAAGGCACCGTCAAACCTGCCCCGGCAGGTTATGCCAGCCGTTGAGCTTTGAGAATCTTTGGACACAGCGCTCAAGGAGGACGCAAATATGAAAAAAAGTCGTACGATTGGATTCTTTCTCGCAGTTGCTTTTATAGCGGCTTGTCAGTTTGCTGCACCAGCGCCATCAACCGCCACTACAGGGATACTCGTGACAGATCAAAGTTTGTCTAACCCGTTGAGCTTAACCTACAATGCGAATAACTACCGTTCGTCACAAGGCGGGCTACTAGAAAACGGATGTGAGGGCTGGCAAACCCTCCTTAAAACGGGTGAACACATTTTTGCTTCGAGATGCGATCCTCCAAGGCTCGAGAGATTGGGCCTATACGCCGATGCGGCCATTGGATTCAATGCGAATGAAATGGCCTCGCGCAGAATCACTGATTCTGGAACCTATATCATGATTGATTATGAAGACGAGAAGAGCCAAGCGCTGTATGGTGTCACATCCAACAATTGTGACGCTTATCTTATCCTGAATGCGGAGAAGGGATATAGCTTTTATCGTGCAGCTGGCACCCGTGACCAGCTTAAAGAACTCGGTTTCTTAGTGGATGCGCTACTCGCAGCGAACGACTCCGTTGATACACGCTTTAAGATCGAGATTTCCGGTGATCAACTTAACGTGGCCGAAGACAAAAGCAATGGCGCTCAATTACTTGTAGGCAAAACGGCCGAAGGAAAAACCGTCGCACTGGTTATTGATAGGAACGGAACCTTTATGGGTAATAGAACCCAACCTTAATGGAACTGTTCTACCGCATGCCGCCCAACACCGCGTGGTGTGTCCTGATAAATCATCGTCTGCTTGCTGGTGAAAGTCCAGTTCTGGTAAGGGTCAGGCCGCCAGATAGCAGGCAACCGATGCAGTCGGGTGACTGATTGTGTCGAAGCGTTGTAACTCCCTGAGAAAGGGAAGCGAAACAATAGCCCGTAACATAAAGTGAAACTTGCAGCACCGACATGTTAGCCCCGCAAAGGGAAAAAGAGAGAGCCGAGCCTGTCACGCATGGCGAAGGCAATAGAAGCGGCGAAGAACCTGTAAAACAGCCGTGAAGAACTCTCCGGTGTAGGGACGCTTCGCAGTGGGATGTTGTGACAGCAGACGATGGAACAGAAGAGGTCTCATCTGGTCAGTAGTCCACAGCTACTGTAACAAAGGGTATAAGCTGAAGAAGTGAAATCCCGAAGGAAGCCGGATGAGAAGTCGGAGGAGACCATAGTACCGATGAGACGCAAGTCTAATGATGGGTGAGATAACAAAACTCACTCGGAGGGAAGGGTCTCTACTTCAACCAGGTTTAGCGAGGAAGTAAGTGACGGTCGCGGAGCGTGCCGCAAGGCCAATCACACCATAAGACAAATCACGAGAATTCCAGCGCAAACTATACTTGAGAGCCAAGAGGCAGACGTGTAACGGCTTGACTTGTTGTGGCAGGTTACTAAAAAAGCTGAGACAATGGATGTCTTGAATACTCCAGGAAGAAGGTTGTCGGAGAGCTTCGCTGCGCGTGAGGGAAAACCTCATGTCCGGTTCGATGTGGCAGGGGATGAAAACCAGACATGGTGATGGTACTGAGGCACTCTCAGAAGAAATGGAGAGCAACGGGTCTACCACACCTAAATCCAGGCGTCATCCCTTGACCCTACCACCCGACAAGTGGGATTCGCCGCGTTTTACAGGCAGTTTTCTGGCTTCGAGTTTATACTGCCGATCTTTACGTCAATCGTTGTGTCTGTGACAATCACATATACCTTCGCATTTTCGGGCAATTTGGCTCCTGCCTTCAAACGGATTTTGCCTTTTTCAACAACGCCTTCATAAGTTGTAATAGACATTGGGCACCTCTTCGAAAATCATAGCACGAAGTAACGGCTCCTAAATTAATCACTTCATTGAAATCTAGCCAATATTTTGGTTATCTTTCTCCCAGCGCTGAATTGCATTCTTCAACCAAATCATGCGAGTGGCGTGCCGGGTGCGTCCCCGCTCGAAATCAATTAATCGCTCAACCGCGGTGTGGTCTCCGCCGGTCTTTTGAAGCAGGTCGTTGTATAAAACAGCTTGATTGAGCGCATCGCCGAAGACTTCATCCGCGGCATAGGGTTTATTGAAAAGCCTGTGAAGCATATCCTTTAACTTGTCAAACATTCCCTCGCGTTGCGGATGGGAATAACTCGCCGCTTCCGTTTCATCTTCCGGCTCATAAAGATTCACTCCGCAATTCGGGCAACGCGTCAACTCGTAATGAAAGTAAGCGCCACAGCGTCCACATTCAAATTCGTTTTCGGCTGGCTGGGGGTCAATGCTGGTGGGCATGGAAAATCCTTTCTTGAATTAACTACCGCATGTCATTGCGAGACGGCGTTCTTCCGTCGAAGCAATCTCCCGGCAGCTTTTAGCCAGGAATTCATTTGAAAACAGGGGATTGCTTCGCACAGTGCGCTCGCAATGACATTGCTATTATAAGCGACCGTTACTTCATAAATTGCAAACTTCAAACACTTGACGGATTCCCTTTGGCGGGAGTATAAACCTAACTGGTTCTTATGGATATTACTCAATCTCAACCCAAAGAGGAGGTGATGGCCGTGGATGCGGATGACCATTTATGTCGCCCGTTATTGATTCGTTTTAACTTCTCCGAAATACGATTGTTCCATTTGCAAGTGAACTGTGTCCCAACGCGCGCCACCTTCCTTTTCGCGCGATACGGATAAGCAAACAGTCTACTGCCCCTTGAGCCAGTCGCCACCTTCGGAGAACATCCCAAGGTGGTTTTTGTTTTTACTACACAAAGGAGTTGACAATGGCTTTCATCAGCGAATTAACCGGTCGCCCGGTAACAGACTATGACGGCACCCGAATCGGTGTCCTGAAGGATTTGATCGCCCGTCCATATAAGGAATTCGCGCATCCTGTTATAGATGCGATCGTTGTGCATGGCGAAAGTGGGGATATTGCCCTGCCGTATGCTGATCTCGCCGCGTTGCTCTCAGCCGCCATCCCGTTGAAGCGGCCCGCGGCAGGCATAATCGCTTACGAGTTCCGCGAAGACGATATTCGTCTGGTTGCTGATGTCCTGGATAAACAGATCCTCGATACCGATGGCGCGCGTGTTGTGCGCGTCAATGACATTGAATTGGTGCGCATCAATGGCAATGTCGTTGTCAGCAACGTGGATATTGGCGTACTTGGGATCATGCGCCGCATTGGATTGGAAAAACTGGGACGTTGGGCCGCGCATCGCTTCAACGCGGACCTTTCAGAGGGTACCATTTCGTGGGAGTTTGTCGAACCCTTGACTCACGACCAGTCCATGCGCCTGAAAGTTCCTGCTGAAAAACTGGCTGACCTGCATCCTTCCGATATTGCTGAGATCATTTCAGACCTCAGCCGCACTGAACATAGTGACCTGCTCCATAAATTGAATATCAAACAATTGGCCGATACCCTCGAAGAAGTGGAGCCTGACTTCCAGACCAGTATTCTTAATCACTTCTCTGATGAGGTCGTAGCCGATGTTCTCGAAGAAATGTCACCGGACGAAGCCACAGACCTGCTCGCAGAACTGCCGGATGAGCGCCGTCAGGGTCTGCTCAAACTCATGGAAACGGAGGAAGCCGATGAGGTTCGCCAATTGCTGCGCTACGAGGAGGATACTGCCGGTGGTTTGATGACGACTGAATACGTCTCGGTCTTTCCAGATATGACAGCCTCCCAAACCATTGAGCATCTCCGCAAAGTGGGCGAAGAAGCCGAACTGGTTTATTACGTCTATGTGACCGATGCGGAGGAACATTTGATCGGTGTCTTCTCGCTCAGTGATTTGATCATCGCCCAGCCTGACACACCCATCACTGAATTTATGCACAAGCGCGTGGTTAGCGTTGAACTTGATACTGAACAGGACGAGATTGCGCAAATAGTTGCCAAATATAACCTGATCGCCGTCCCCGTAGTGGATGCCGAGAATCGCCTGCACGGCATCGTCACCTCCGATGACGCGCTCGATAAAGTCTTGCCGACAGCCTGGAAGAAACGCCTGCCGCACTTCTTTGGAGCGCTTGCATGAACAAGGCATTTACTTTCCTGCGTGAAAGATGGAAGGCCAATCGCTGGGTGCGGCGTATCGTTTTGCTGATGTCAGTTTTTGGTCCAGCCACGATCGCAGCCATGGCAGATAATGACGCCGGCGGCGTTGCCACATATTCCATCGCCGGCGCCATGCTCGGTTATCCCATCCTGTTTCCTTTATTGATCATTACCATCCTGTTGGGGATCACACAGGAAATGGGCATGCGTCTCACACTCGTCACGCGGCGCGGGCTGGCAGATCTGATCCGCGAGAAGTATGGCGTTAAAGTTTCGCTATTTATTTTCATGGGTTTGTTGATCGCTAATCTAGGTACCATCACAACCGAGGTGTCAGCTATCAGGACAGTCAGCGGGATGTTGAACATCCCAGTCGCGCCCTTTGTAATAGGGATGCTGTTGATTGCATTTGTGTTCATTACCAAAGGCAATTACAAATTAACCCAGGGCGTCATGCTGGTCGTCTCGTTATTCTATGTCACTTACATTATCTCGGCGGTAAAAGCCAAGCCCGATTGGGGATTGGCGTTGAGTAACCTGCTATACCCGCATGGTGTGGCATGGTCATCCAAATATCTTGTATCCTATTTGGTTATTGGCATGGGCGTGCTGGGTACTACCATCACCCCCTGGGGACAGTTCTTTATCAGCAGTTTCGCTTTTGATAAAAAGATGGATAAGGACACTCTCAAGTATTCCCAGTTCGAAACCTATTGGGGCGCGTTCCTGACGGATTTCTTCTCGTTTTTCATGATCGTTGCCACAGCCGCGGCGCTCAATGCGCATGGATACGGAGTGGGAGGATTGCAGTTGCAATCCGGTGAACAAGCGGCTCTGGCGATCCGCCCGTTTGCCGGGGAACTTGCCAGCAATCTGTTCGCGGTCGGATTACTGGCCGCGGCTTTTATGGGGCTGATCATTGTTCCACTTTCGACCGCGTATGCTTTCTCTGAATTCTTCGGTTTGTCCGGTAGTCTGGATAGCGACTATCAGAAGAGCAAGACTTTCTATATCCTTTTCATCGTGCAATTGGTGGTGGCCGCACTGATTACCTCCATCCCCGGCATATCGTTATTCCACTTTGCCATTGCCACACAGACGTTAAATGCCATGATCCTGCCGCTGGTCTTCTATTACTTGATCAAGTTGACCAGCAGTAAAGACATCATGGGCACACACGCCAATAACAGGTTCCAGAAGAATTTTACAACCGCGGCCTCTGTATTTATTGTGATCGCCTCAGTTCTTACCGTCGCGACATTGGTCTTCAAGTTGTAAAAACACCCGCATCTTATTTCAGCAATTCTGATTATGTCATTGCGAGGAGGATGCTTTTCCCGACGACGTGTGCCACGAAGTGGTAAGCAATCCCCTGTTGTTAGGAGACTGCTCACCTGCACTGCAACAAACGCAGTGCGGCGCAAGTGTCGGCTAAGAACAAGAGCGCCTCGCAGCGACATTTTTTATATATTGAGAATTTCTGTTTTCACTTGCGCGCCATGACATTTCAGTCTATACTTTTGTATTGGAGTGCTAATGTCTGAAATCAACCTTTCCGCTCTTCACTCCGCAATTGAATCTTATATCCCTTTGGGCCGCGCCGGACTTTTGCCCGCTTTGCATGCGGCCCAGAAAATTTATGGCTGGCTTCCCCAGGAAGTGGCTGGTGAAGTCGCGAAATTGCTTCGCATCCCTCTTGCGGATGTACATGGTGTGATCGAGTTTTATTCCCTTTTTTACAACGAACCTGTGGGGAAAATGATTATCCGCGTTTGCACGGATCAGGCCTGCGCGCTCAAAGATGCAGATGGACTCCTGGATCACCTCTGTGGGTATTATGATGTAGAACCGGGTCAGACGACCGATGACCTGTCTCTCACCATTGAGTCAAGTCCCTGCCTTGGGCTTTGTGAGCTGGCTCCCGCGGCTCTTGTGGATGATCAAGCTGAGACAAACATCAGCCCCGATTTTCATCATTATGATCTGGGCCGACCTGCTTCACGGGTTTATGGTTTGATCCGTGAGTTGACCAAAAACTGCGGCGAAGGCACAACTTCACTCGCAAAATACAGTGAATATTCCGCGTTGGAAAAAGCCTTTGGCATGAAACCCGAAGATGTGATCGCGGAAATGGCAGCCAGCGGCAGTGGGCTTGTCGGACGCGGCGGTGCAGCCTTCCCGACAGGAACTAAATGGGACGGCGCGACGAAAGCCGAAGGAACCGAGAAATACGTTGTCTGCAACGCAGATGAATCCGAGCCTGGTACATTCAAAGACCGTGTTTTGTTACTTGGTGATCCTCACCGCACGATTGAGGGTATGTTGGTTGCCGCGTATGCAATCGGTGCAAATAAAGGCTACATTTATCTGCGCGGCGAATATCCTTACATCGTGCCTGTTTTGGAAAACGCGCTCGTTGAAGCCAGAGAAGCTGGCTTGCTCGGCGAAAATATTGTTGGCTCAGGCTTTTCTTTTGATATTGAAATCCGCGTCGGCGCTGGTGCCTATATTTGTGGCGAGGAGACCGCGCTGTTTGAATCGATCGAAGGGAAGCGCGGTTTCCCGCGCGTGAAGCCGCCCTTCCCGACGACGAACGGTTTGTTTGGCAGGCCGACAGTCATCAATAACGTGGAAACGTTTTGTAATGTGCCGCTCATTATTTCCAAGGGTTCTGTGGAATATCGCAAGATTGGCACCGAGAAATCCCCGGGGCCAAAACTATTTTGTGTTTCGGGTGATGTCCCAAAGCCAGGTTTATATGAGGTGCCGTTTGGAGTTACCCTGCGTGAGTTAATGGATATGGCGGGCGGCGTATCAGGCGGGAATCTGCAAGCCGTTTTATTTGGCGGCGCGGCGGGTGCGTTTGCCACCTCCACACAACTGGATGTCAAACTTACATTCGAAGATTTACGTGCGGCTGGCTTACCTTTAGGTTCAGGCGTGGTGATGGTCTTCAACGAAAAACGTGACCTGCGCGATATCTTGAAGCGACTGGGGAAATTCTTTGCGCATGAATCTTGTGGGAAATGTTACCCGTGCCAGATAGGCACGCAGCGTCAAATGGAAATTTTGGATCGTGTAGCCAAAGGTGATATTCGTGAAGGCGACTTTGCCCGTTTGCAGGATGTCGGCTGGACAATGACAGACGCGAGTCTATGTGGTCTGGGCCAAACTGCCGCCAGTGCGGTACTCTCCGCGATGAAGATTTGGCCAGAATTGTTTACCTTGGAGTCCGACGGCTTGCCGTCGAAGTTACAAGCGCGACCTTCTGTGCTAAGGAAAGAAGAAAGAGGAAAGAAAAAGGTTGTGACGAAAGCAAAGCTTGCAAAGGCAAAGACAAAAGCCAAGCCTGTGAAAAAGATGGACGCGAAAAAGAAAAAACCGAAAGTGGTGAGGAAAGCTACGAAAACAGTTGCGAAGAAGAAATTAACTCGTAAATCTAAATTGAAGAAATGACGTTCCAACATTTAACCTTGGACGATTTTCAAAGGTAATCATGACAATCACACTAACCATTGATGGACAGGAAGTTACTGTCGAACAAGGAAAAACATTGCTTGAAGTGGCGCGTGAGATGGGCAAGGACATTCCCACCATCTGCTTTCACGAGGCAACAACAGCGAATGCTCTTTGCCGAATCTGTGTCGTTGAGGTGGAGGGACAGAGAGTGCTCCAGCCTGCATGTATCGTCGAAGCGGCGAACAACATGAAGGTCCAGACGCGAAGCGAGAAAGTCATCCGCGCGCGCAAAACCATCCTTGAGATGTTGGCGTCTACGATGGATCTGTCTGAAGCTCCGGAAATCCAAAAGATGATGAAAGAATATGACGCGGACCCAAATCGTTTCCCGGGTGCAGAACGCCGCGAGTCGGATGTCAAAGACGATAACCCGATGTTTATCCGTGATTATTCGAAGTGCCTGTTGTGCTGGCGTTGTGTGCAGGTCTGCGCGGAAGACGCGCAATATACGTTTGCCATCAACTTCGATGACCGCGGATTTGAAACCCAGATCGGCACATTCTTCGATAAGGCCATTCCTGAAACAAGTTGTGTATTATGCGGACAATGTGTTGCGGTCTGTCCGACGGGTGCACTCAAGCCGAAGCGCGAATTTTTATTGGAGCAAGGGATGAGTCCGCAAGAGATTAGCGTTCTGAGTAGCGGACGAAAGAAGAGAAAATAGCGTGGAGTTTTCAGCGGTTTTCTTCGGTCTGGTATCCGCCGTGACTTGGGGTGCGGGTGATTTTAGCGGCGGGATGGCGGTGAAGCGTACCAATCCATACGGAGCGGTGATTGCGGCACACGCTTTAAGCCTGATTTTGCTTTTGGTATTGGGGATCATCACTGGCGAGCCTGTGCCTCCACTACGTGATTGGCTGTGGGGAGGCGCGGCAGGAATTAGCGGCGGTATTGGATTGGCCTTGTTGTATAGCGCGCTGGCTTCCGGGCAGATGAGCGTAGCGGCGCCCATCTCGGCGTTGGTCGCGGCGGCGCTGCCCGTTATGGTTGGTGTTTTCTCCGAAGGCTCGCCGGGCTGGGGCACATTGATCGGATTTGGTCTAGCATCGACGGCGGTCTGGCTGATCTCTGGTGGGGTCGGATTGGAATTACAGCCCGGAAAATTACGCCTGCCGCTTTTCGCGGGTGTGTGTTTTGGAGCATTTTTTATTTTTATTCATCAGGGTAGTAGTCTGTCCATACTATGGCCACTGGTGGCAACACGCATTGCTTCAATCACAAGTCTCTTGAGTTTTTCGATCGCGACCCGCCAGCGCTGGATCCCAACGCGTGATAGTTGGATTCCGATCATCATGAGCAGTTTGTTGGATTCTGCAGGCAATGCTTTTTATGCTTTGTCCGCCCGCATGGGTCGTATGGATGTGGCGGCGGTGCTTGGGTCGCTCTACCCCGGCTCGACCGTTTTGCTGGCATGGTTCGTTTTGAAAGAACGCGTCTCGCCGCTGCAAATGATAGGCATTCTGGTTGCGCTTATCGCGATTGTGTTGATTACGTTATAGCGTTGAACGTTTAACGTTTTGGAGATACCATGATCAAACCCGACCGAATTGTCACTACTACCTGTCCCTACTGCGGAGTAGGCTGCAATTTACAGTTACACGTTAAAGACGACTTCATCTTCAAAGTCACTTCGCCATTTGACTCGCCCGTCAATCACGGCAACCTGTGCGTGAAGGGACGTTTTGGGTATGACTATGTTTATCATCCGAAGCGGGTCACACAGCCGATGGTGAGACGATATTTACTGGACGGTGGACGGAAGACCGTTGACCGTAGCCAATTCCCATCATCCACGGTCAATGGTCTACGGTCGTTCGACTGGGTCGAAACTGATTGGGACACTGCACTCGACATCGTTGCCGATAACCTTGTCAGAATCTATAAACGCGATGGCTCGGATGCAATGGCGGTTTATGCCTGTGCCAAAGCCACCAATGAAGATAATTATCTTTTGCAGAAAATGTACCGCGCAATCTTTCGCACGAATAACGTGGATCATTGTACGCGCTTGTGTCACGCGGGTTCAGTGGTTGCACTTCAGCAGGCTATTGGGTCGTCCGCGATGAGCAACACGGCTTCGCAAGTGGTTATGAATGACGTGTTTATCGTCGCCGGCTCGAACACAACGGAAAATCATCCCATCATCGCTTTGCAGATGAAAGCCGCAGTGGAGAAGCATGGTGCGAAGATGATTGTGATTGATCCGCGCAGAATTGAGCTGGCTGATTTTGCCGAGATATGGCTTCAACTTAAACCGGGAACCAATGTGCCTGTTTTCTCAGCGATGGCGCATGTCATTGTCAAGGAAAATTTGGTTAATCACGAGTTCATTGCGGATCGCACTGAAGGCTATCAGGATTTTATTGAAAGCCTTGATAAATTCATACCTGAATACGCCGAAGATATTTCTGGCGTTCCCGCCAAAGATATTCGCAAGGCCGCGCGCTTGTATGCTACTGCAAAGAACGGCGCGATCTATTGGGGCATGGGCATCTCGCAGCTTTCGCATGGCACTGCCAGTGCGCTCGCGCTCATTCATCTCGCATTTCTGACTGGTCACATTGGGCGCGATGGCACGGGGCTGAATCCCTTGCGCGGACAAAACAATGTGCAAGGTGCGAGTGACATGGGTTGCATGCCGTTTCATTATCCCGGTTACATGCGCGTGGATGATGAAGAGAATGCCACTCAATGGGAGAAACTTTGGAACATTGAGTCAGGCGGTCTGAGCCGCAAACTTGGTTTGACCACAACAGAAATTTTGAGTCACGCATACGAAGGCGGCATCCGCGCGTTGTACATCATGGGTGAAAACCCGATGATGTCTGAGCCGAATTTGAACGAAACGCGCAAGCACATGGAGCAATTGGAATTTCTGGTTGCTCAGGATATTTTTATCAACGAGAGCGGCGCGTTTGCGGATGTGTTTTTACCTGCGACTCCCTTTGCCGAAAAAGATGGGACGTTCTCCAACACAGACCGCCGCGTACAGCGTGTGCGGGCGGCTCATGCTCCACGCGGAGGATCGTGTGTGGATTGGAAGATCATCTGCGACTTGGCCCTGCGCCTCGAATCTAAGCTTGGAGTTGATTCGGCGAAATGGGATTACGTTAGCCCCGAAGAGATTCTGCGCGAAATGGCAAGCATCAATCAAGATTATGCAGGCGTGACGTATGAGCGCATTGATAAAGTTGGTCTCATTTATCCCGTGCCTGATATGACTCACCCCGGCACGCCGACCCTCTTTACTGAATCCTTCCCGCGCGGACGCGGTAAATTCCACCCGCTGGATTATGTCCCTGTCATGGAAGCCGTGGACGATGAGTATCCGTTCATTCTTACCACAGGGCGGGTGCTTGAACATTGGCATGGCGGCACAATGACGCGTAACTCGTCACTCAACGAAGCCTACCCCGAAGGGCGCGTGGAGATGCATCCTGCCGACGCTGAGATTCATGGCATTCGAAACGGCGACCCGGTTCGGGTCACGTCAAGACGCGGGGAAGTCATCCTGCGCGTAAAGGTTACGGAGAAAACATCCGTTGGCGTGGTCTTCATCCCATTTCATTTTGCCGAGGCCGCCGCGAATCTATTGACGAATGATGCGCTTGATCCGCAGGCATTGATCCCCGAGTTCAAGGCGTGCGCGGTGCAAGTGTTTCCTGCAAGGAAAAGTGATCTGCCAAATCCTGAAGTAGTCGTTGAAAGGGGAAGGTATTAGCCGAAATCTCCAAGGTTTTTGCGAAGCACCCTGTGGGCAATATCTCGAAGATTTATGCTTAATCCTATTGACTCTTCCCTGCCAAAACTGTAAACTGATTTATCGCAGCTTTCAGAATGGAGTCGCCATGGCCAACAAACCGTCAAGGTCAAAAAAATCCAGTTCGAAGTTAAATCAGGAACTTATCCAGCGCGAGGCGGAACTGGCGGTCATCAACAGCGTGCAGGAGGGATTGGCGTCCAAACTGGATATACAGGCCATTTACGAATTAATCGGCGAAAAAGTTCGCGAAGTATTCAATGTGCAAGTTGCAGACATTGTGGTCTATGATCCAGCCATCAATTTGCTCTCCATGCCGTATTCCTATGAAAAGGGTGATCGCAGTGTCATTGCCCCGCGGGAACCTTATGGCTTTCGGTTGGAGGTCATTAATAGCCGCGCACCTCTCCTGATCAACCAGAATTTTGCGGAACTTGCCTCCCAACACTACAATCCGCTGCTCACTGGAGAATGGCCCAAATCAGCCATGTTTGTCCCGTTGTTGGTTGATGATAAGGTAAAGGGCATCATCTCAATCCAGGATATTGACCGGGAGAATGCTTATAGTACCTCCGATGTGCGCCTCCTGCAAACGCTGGCAAACGCGATGAGCGTCGCGCTCGAAAACGCGCGCCTCTTCGCCGAGACCCAGCGCCTGCTCAAAGAAACCGAAGACCGCGCCGCGGAACTTGCCATCATCAACAGCGTACAGGCCGCGCTTGCCGCGCAGTTGGATATTCACGGCATTTTTGAAGCCGTTGGCGACAAATTACAGGAAATCTTCAGTTATCAGGATGTAACGATATATTTCGGCATCCCAAAGACGAATACTGTGATGGTCGAATACTCCTTCGTAAAAGGTGAAAAGGGCGAACGGAGAAGCGCGCCGATGAACTCGGTGTACGAACACATTATAGAGTCGAACAGGACTTTCGTCTTCAACGGCGATATCCCCGCATTTCTCGCAAAATTCAGCGATTACTCCAATCTCGAACCGCCCAAATCCCTTTTGGCCGTGCCGGTCCGCCGGAACAAGGATACCGACCCGATCGTGTACCTGACTTTGCAGGATTGGGAGGGTAAAAAGTTCTTTTCGGATTCGGATGTGCGACTCATGGAAACTCTCGCCAATTCGATGAGCGTGGCACTCGAGAATGCGCGCCTCTTCGACGAAACCCAGCAACGCAACGCCGAACTTGCCATCATCAACAGCGTTCAGGAAGGGCTGGCATCCAAGTTGGAAATGCAGGAAATTTACGAATTGGTAGGCGAGAAGTTAAGAGGAGTCTTTCAACAAGCGGATCTTTCCATTGGGATTTATGATCCTGGAATGGATCTATTATCCGCGCCGTTCGGCGTAGAACATGGCAGGCGAATTTCTTTCCCGACTCTCAAATTGAATGGACGGGGGATTATCGGTCACATGCTCCACGATCCCAAGTCGTTGTTGTTCAATGAGGATATGGAACATGCGATTGTTGAATATCAAAGCGCGGATGTAACTGAGGGAGGAATTCCGAAATCCGCGCTGTATGTTCCGTTGATGATGGGCGGTTCCATGCACGGGGTGGTGGTTCTGGAGGATATGCAAAAAGAACACGCCTTCAGGGAGTCCGATGTGCGCTTATTGGAAACTCTTGCCAATTCCATGAGTGTTGCTCTTGAAAACGCCCGCCTGTGGGAGCAGGAAAAGTTATACCGCAAGGCGCTCGAACGTGAATTTGAGATCGGGCGCGAGATCCAGGCGGGATTCCTGCCCGACTCCCTGCCCCAGCCGAAAGGATGGGAGATCGCCGCTTCGCTCAAATCTGCCCGTGAGGTTGCCGGTGATTTCTATGATGTGTTCGAACTGCCCGACGATAAGATAGGACTGGTCATTGCCGATGTGTGCGACAAGGGCCTGGGAGCGGCGTTATTCATGACCTTGTTCCGCAGTTTGATTCGCGCCGTTTCGAACGTTGATTTTTTTGCACGGACCCAGGCAGATGGCTTGGATTCATCCGCGCTACGCTTGAAGAATGCGATCTCCTTAACTAACAATT
>Ga0315273_10000053_pt1 | contig 94854 bp, 94 predicted proteins | sample YL17G02_0_MG_FD_205753 | JGI IMG/M metagenome (GOLD analysis project Ga0315273, IMG submission 205753) | Sediment microbial communities from Yellowstone Lake, YNP, Wyoming, USA - YL17G02_0 | ecosystem: Environmental > Aquatic > Freshwater > Lake > Sediment | place: USA: Wyoming | collected... | reverse complement strand
GAGTTCATGGGAAATAGAGAGATGAAAAGAAACGATTTCAGCAGAAAAAAATGATGGATTAAAAACAAGTATGACTAACTTTTTTTAGTAATAAATATTTTAGGGTGTTGCAACGCTGAAAACAGGAGATAAGCAGATTACTTATCTCTTCCGATAAGTGAGCTGGCAACCATAGCCAGCTCTTTTTTTCTTTCATTATCTACACCGATCTTTTCGAGCAGGCTGAAAGCAGTGTTTATATAATCATTAGCAAGGATTTCCGTAACGGCTTTAATGTTGAGTTGATCATATAAATCAAGAACTTTTTTAACTTTGGTCTCCGGGTCAAACTCCTTCATTTCAAACTGTTCATGAAGTTGTTTAAGCTGCTCACCTGAGGCTATTTCCAACGCTTTTACCAAAAGGAAGGTCTTCTTGTTGGAGATAATGTCACCTCCCGGAATTTTGCCAAATACTTTTACATCACCATAAATATCAAGCAGGTCATCCTGAATCTGAAAAGCAAGACCGAGGTTTCTGCCAAACTCATAAAGAAGCTCTGATTCCTTGTCGTCTGCGCCCCCGATTGTTGCTCCGATTTTAACTGAAGCTGCCAGAAGAACTGCTGTTTTCAGTTCAATCATCCTCAAATACTCATCTTGTGATACTATCGTTGCTTTTTCAAAATCTATGTCAAGTTGCTGCCCGACACATACTTCAATTGCTGCTTTATTGAAGATCCTGAAAACTTTTAACATACACCGGGGTGGTGTCTGTAAAAAGCAATCATTGGCAATAAATGCCATTACATCTCCTGACAGAACTGCCTGATTAATGTTCCACTTGCTATGAACAGTGGGGAAATTCCTTCTTACCGGAGCCTGATCCATAATATCATCATGAACCAGGGTAAAGTTATGAAACACCTCCAGCCCTGTAGCAGGCATGATTGCTTCATCAATTTTATCAATAAAGAGGTTGCAGGCCATCAGGGCCAAAACGGGCCTTAATCTTTTCCCGCCTATTGAAAGAATATACTTTACCGGGTCAATAAGTTTTCCTGCCTCCGTATCATACGAAAGATTTATAATCGCCTTATCGACTAAATTTTTAAGTTCAGTGTGATTGTACATTATGTTTAACCTCTAAGAGCTTCAGCGCCACTTACAACTTCGAGTATCTGGTTTGTTATTGTTGCCTGCCTTGCTTTGTTGTATTGAAGTGTCAGATCCCTGATCATACTGGTTGCATTGTCAGTTGCTTTATGCATAGCTGTCATCCTTGCACCATGTTCAGCAACAAATGAATCGAGAATCGCTTTGTAAAATTGAATCTTTAAGGATTTAGGTATAAGTTCTTTAATAATTTCTTCCTGATTAGGTTCATAGATATAGTCAACAGGAGTAGTTTTGTCTTTTCTGGAAGGAACTGCCTCAACAGGAAGAAATAATTCATTGGTCAGGTACTGCACTGCCGCATTCTTAAACTGGTTATAGATCAGCTCCACCCTGTCGAATTCACCGGATGCAAAGCTGCTCATAACGTGTTCAGCCACAAGGGCAACATTATCAAATGTAAGATCATGAAGCAGGTTATTCTGTTCGGGAAGCATATTTACTTTCAGTTTTCTGAAAAAATCATATCCCTTTTTCCCGATTGGCAGTAGTTTCAGGTTCCCATTTCTATATTGCTCATTATACTTTTCAGAAATGACCCTCCTGGTCTCTTTTATGACATTTGTATTGAATGCTCCGCAGAGACCTCTGTTAGATGTTATAACAACAATTAGAATTTTATCAGGAGGAGACACCCGGCCATAAATGTTGCCTACTACAGAATCTGAAAGGCTCTGTGAAAGACCAATCAGTATCTCGTGCAATTTATTTGCAAATGGCCTCAATCTCACAATCTTATCCTGAGCTTTTCGCAACTTGGCAGCAGACACCATCTTCATGGCTGAAGTGATCTGCCTGGTTGATTTAACAGAGGTGATTCTTATTCTTATTGCTTTAAAATTCGCCATTTAGAATTCCTTTATTCAGCTTATCCTGATTACTGTGGCCGGTATTTCATAACTAATTCCGAAGCAACTTTTTCAAGAACTTTGGTGATATCATTATTTAGAATGCCGTCACGAAGGTTATCGAGAACATCTCTGTGCTTAAGATCGAGATACTCAAGAAATTCACTTTCGAAACTCTTCACTTTGCTAACAGGAACATCCTTTAAAAGACCCATTGTTCCGCAATATATTATTGCTATCTGTTTTTCGACTGGTACCGGAGCATATTGTCCCTGTTTTAGTATTTGAACGTTTTTGGCTCCTTTATTCAGAATTGCCAGAGTTGTGGCATCAAGGTCTGAACCAAACTTAGAGAATGCTTCAAGTTCGCGGTATTGCGCCTGGTCAACTTTCAGAGTCCCGGCGATCTTTTTCATTGACTTAATCTGGGCATTTCCACCCACCCTCGACACAGATATCCCAACATTAATTGCAGGTCGTACTCCGGCATTGAAAAGGCCAGATTCGAGAAATATCTGTCCATCTGTGATAGAAATAACATTTGTAGGAATATAGGCTGATACATCTCCGGCCTGAGTCTCTATTATTGGCAAGGCGGTAAGGGATCCTCCACCTTTTACCATGTGCCGTATAGATTCGGGAAGATCGTTCATCTTTTGTGCAACTTCATCTGATTCAATTATTTTCGCTGCTCTTTCAAGAAGTCTCGAGTGCAGGTAGAAAACATCTCCAGGGTAAGCCTCACGTCCGGGCGGGCGACGAAGCAAAAGTGAAACTTCCCTGTAAGATACTGCCTGTTTTGAAAGGTCATCATAAATAATAAGGGCATCACGTCCTGTATCGCGGAAAAATTCACCAATTGCAGCTCCGGCAAAAGGAGCATAGAACTGTAATGCAGCAGGATCGGATGCAGTAGCAAGAACAATAACTGTATATTCAAGTGCGCCATGTTCTTCCAGTGTTGCTGCTATATTGGCAACCGTTGAACCTTTTTGTCCGATTGCAACATAAATGCAATAAACCGGTTTACCCCTTTCAAAATTACTCCGCTGATTGATAATAGCATCGATGGCAATAGCTGTTTTGCCGGTCTGTCTGTCGCCGATAATAAGTTCCCTCTGTCCTCTACCGATTGGTATCATTGCATCAATAGCCTTGATACCGGTCTGAAGAGGTTGCTTAACCGGCTGCCGGAAAATAACCCCCGGAGCTTTCCTTTCAAAAGGGAGAATAAACAGTTCCCCTTTTATAGGACCTTTACCGTCAATTGGCTGGCCTGTTGGTGTAATTACTCTTCCCAATAGTCCCTCACCAACTCCGATAGAGGCAATCCGCCCGGTCCTTTTCACAATGTCACCCTCGTTTATCTCTTCGGTAGGCCCGAGTAATACTGCTCCGATATTATCCTCTTCAAGGTTAAGAACAATTGCTTCAATTCCATTTTCAAATTCAATCAGCTCATTCGATTGTACATTTGAAAGTCCGTATATGCGTGCGATCCCGTCACCAACCTGAAGTACGGTTCCGACCTCTTCCAGATCAACCCCGGTCTGTATTCCTTCCAGTTGTTGCATGAGGATTTTTGAGACTTCTGCTGGTTTAATATTTGCCATATTAAAATTATCTTAAAATTCTTTACTAATAATATTCTGTTATTCAGGAAATATTATACTTCCTTTAAGCTCTTTTTTTATTTTCCTCAATTTATTCCTTATGCTTGCATCAATATAATTGTCATCAACCCGCAGGATAAAGCCGCCAACTATTTCAGCATCAATTTTTTCCTCGAGTTCAACTTTGGTCTTGAAAACATCCGAAATAAGACCAGTTATTTGCTTTTTGACTTTAGCCTCTACTTTAACTGCTGTTATCAGGACTGATTCTGTGATTCCCTTGTATTTCAAAGTCTCGTGGATGAATACCCTTGCAATTGCGGGTAGATAGCTCTCTCTTCCATTTTTCACAACAAGGCCGATCAGGGAAAGAGTGATTTTCTCCACGTTATCGCCAAACATCTTGTTAAATATTGCTAACTTTTTTGAGGGAACAATGATCGGACTATGAAGGAACTCTTTTGCTTCCGGGGTTTTACAGACTTCAGAGATAAAGATCATGTCCTGATTTACCTTATCAAGTATCTTTTTCTCGAGCGCTGACTGGAATAATGCTCTTGAATACCTTACGGATATTTTGCTGTCGTTCATTATAGATTTTACTTCCTAATTCTTATTGAAATTAATCTCTTTGAGGTAATTATCAATCAGTTTCTCCTGTTCTCCTGTCTGCTTAAGTTTTTTCCCAAGCAGTTTCGAGGCAATCTCAACTGAAAGGGTTGCCACCTGCTCGTGAATTTCTGAAAGAGCTTTTCTCTTCTCACTCTCAATCCCTGCTCTTGCTTTCTCAACAAGTTTTTCAGCCTCTTCTGATGCCTTTCCTTTGGCTTCAGAAATCAGCTTGTCGCGCACATCTCTCGCTTCCTTAAGTATACCCTCGCGCTCTTCCCTGGCTTTGCGTAGAATCGCCTCATTGTCGCTCTGGAGTTTTAGCATTTCCTCCCTGGCTTTTTGTGCAGATTCAAGAGAGCCCTTAATCATCGCATCTCTTGCTTTAACTGCATTCAGGATAGGCTTCCATGCGAATTTTGTCAGGATAAAAAAGAACAAAGCAAAAATAATAGTAGTCCAGAAAATTGTCCCGATTGCAGGTGTTGTAAGACTATTTGCTAATAAGACCATATAGTATGTTTTAACTGGTTAATTATAAAAGAAGCACTGAAACCAACCGTTAAAGTGCTTCTTAGTTTTTACTTTGCAATAAGAGCAACCACTATAGCAAACAAAGCAGCTCCTTCAATAAGTGCTGCAGCGATGATCATGGCCGTTTGTATTTTGGAAGTTGCTTCCGGCTGACGGGCTATTGCGTCCATTGCCGATCCACCGATCCTTCCGATACCAAGTCCTGCGCCTATTACTGCAAGACCTGCTCCCACTGCTGCCATTGTTCCTGTCATAATAACTGGTTTTAAATTAAACAATAAAAAATCAATGATTTTCCTCTACTGCCATACTGATAAACAGTGCCGACAATAAGGTGAATATATACGCCTGGAGGAATGCCACAAGTAGTTCGAGGCTATCCATGAAAATCACAAATAAAATAGATACTGGAGCCACTCCTAATGACTTAAAGATGAAAATCAGACAGACAAGACTAAGAACGATTATATGTCCAGCAGTAATGTTTGCAAAAAGACGAATCATAAGCGCGAATGGTTTTGAAAATATCCCTATTATCTCAACAGGTATCATTATTGGTAAGAGCCAGAATGGTACACCGGGTGGGGCAAATACATGACGCCAGTAATTCTTGTTCCCGTTAAATTGGGTGATCAAAAAAGTAAAGACTGCCAGAACGAATGTTACAGCAATATTTCCTGTGACATTTGCCCCGAAAGGAGGAGGAAAAGGAACAAGCCCCATCAGATTATTGATCAGTATGAAAAAGAAAACCGTTAACAGATACGGCATATATTTTTCATACTTGTGTATCCCGATATTGGAAATTGCAATGTCATCGCGCACAAAAAGAATTATCGGTTCAAGAAAACGCTGAATACCTTTCGGGTGGCTTATGCCTGTTTTTTTATATGACTGCGACAAAGAAAGGAACAACAATAAGCCAATAACTGCCGCAAAGAATAAACCAACAACTGCTTTAGTTATCGAAAAGTCGAAAGGGAGATTTCCTTCATTAATCCGCCCATCCTTATTTACAGTCACAATTCTTCCCTTTAAATCTCCTTCCTCCTCCAATTTATAACCTTTATACTCATGTCCATGAGCAAGTTTCTTTGAAGAAAACATATCAAGGCCTTTTTCTCTGCAATAAACAATAACGGGCAAGTAAACGGCCACGCTTTCTCCATTTTTTTTTGTCAAAATATGCCACTCATGCGAATCAGCAATATGATCCATGATAAAAGTGCTTGCATCAAATGTTCTCTCTGATTCCTCTTTTTCTTTTCCCTCCCCTTTTTCATCAGAATCCTGACCAAAGGCTGAAATAGTTGTTCCCACAAAGAGAAGAAAGAAGAAAAAACCAACTAAATTTCTATTTTTCAAATCAGTATCAGTTTTATAAAGATTTGTTTTTCAGTGTTTTCAGTATAACCCATATTGAAAATAGAGTGAGTGATAAATATAAAACAAAAAATATTATAACAGACGGTAAAGATGTTTTTTTAGCAACAATAAACCAAATGAGAGCTAATACCATCTCAAGCAGAAACTTCAGGCTTACAGAGACCAGACTATGCATCGTCTGACTGTCTGATTCTTTGGTCTGACCTCTTAAAAAAATGACAAGAGTTATAAGTGCAATTATTGAAAAGACCAGGGATAGAATTACAATATCGCTGTATAAGAGATTGATATATGCTATTGAAACTAATAAATATCCTGCTCCGAGCAACAATATATTCAATAATAACAGTAATAGAATATATTTATTAAGTGGTTTCAAAAATGGGGTCACTTAATAAAATCTTTCACAGCAGTATATATTGCTGCAAAAACTCCAAGAAGGGAAAGGATTATTGTAAAAACAGGAGTATCCCATCCTGTCAGTTTGTCAAGTTTCATACCACCCCAGGTTGTAACAAGAATTATGCCTACCATCTGGAATGCGATGCCTGAGTAACGGGCGAAATCTCTTATCTCCTTATTTGCCGGGCTTTTCGGGTTCTTTTTCTTTAGTGATTGCTGCTCCTCCATTGTTATCGTTATCACTCATTTTGCAATTTCCGGAGAATACTGCTCCCGGTTCGATAGAAAGTTTTGAAGTAGTAATATCACCGTGTATTTTTGAAGATGCTTTCAGGTTTAGTAACTGCCCAACAGTGATTTTACCCTCTATCATGCCTGAGACTTCTGAATTTTTACAGATAACTTCCCCATTAACTTTTCCGGTTTGACCAATAACAACCTTGCCTTTTGTGTTTAGATTTCCCGTCAGAGATCCGTCGATACGGATATCCCCGTTGGATTTAATATCGCCGGTTATATCTGTTCCAAGGCTTATAAGATTTATCGTAGTGCTATCTGTCTCATTGTACTTTGCCATAATATTTAAAAGTTTAGAGATACAAACTTAATAACTCACAAATATAAAAACTATTGCAGATAAAAGTAAAAAGAGGCTGTCTCTTTCAGAAAAGTTTTATTTTCGGTTCCGGATCAGGCATTTAATTCTATAATTTCATGTACTCACCCCCTTCTTTTCCCCCCCGATATAGCGGGGCAGGCTCTCTCTACAGTGTAAAGAGGGGGAATCTTCACATCGTATGTTGTTATATATTAGCGTATTGCGCATTGTAATTTACAAAATTATATAAACTACAATGGGTTGGCTCCCCTCTTTACGAAGTAGAGAGGGGTGTGGGGGGTGAGTACATAAGGAGTGAAAAGGGGTGGTTGGTGGTAAAAATCCTATTTCGGATCGTAAGCCCATTTCAGGTAGATAGAGCCCCATGTAAAGCCACCTCCAAAAGCGGCAAGTATCAGAATATCTCCTTTTCTAAGTTTTTGTTCATATTCCCAGATACATAAGGGAATTGTAGCATTAGTTGTATTCCCATAATTCTCGATGTTGATCATTACCTTTTCGGGAGCAAGCCCCATCCTTCTACCTGTAGCATCGATAATTCGAAGGTTTGCCTGATGAGGTACAAGCCAGGCAATGTCTTCAGATTTAAGATTATTCCGTTCCATAATCTCTACTGCAACATCGGCCATATTTAAAACAGCAAATTTGAATACGCTCTGTCCCTCCTGGTATACAAAGTGTTCTTTTGCATCAATTGTTTCATAAGATGCCGGTTTAACAGACCCTCCTGCTTTCAGATGCAGGAATTTACGACCCGAGCCGTCAGTATGAAAAATATAGTCCATTATCCCGAATTCCTCATTTGTAGGTTCCAGCAGGACGGCTCCGGCTGCATCTCCAAAGAGAGGGCATGTGGTACGGTCGGTGTAATCGGTAATTGACGACATTTTGTCGGCTCCTACAACAATAACCTTTTTATATCTGCCGGTTTCAATATAAGCAGCTCCTGTCTGCAAAGCAAAAAGAAATCCAGAACAGGCTGCATTAAGGTCAAAACTGAATGCATTTATAATTCCGCACTTATCAGATATGATATTTGCTGTTGCCGGGAAAAGCATGTCGGGAGTAACAGTGGTACAAATCAGCAGATCAACATCTTCAGGTGCAGTTCTGGTTTTTAATAATAAACCCCGTACTGCCTGCTCACCAAGATCCGAACTTCCAAGTCCCTCTCCTTTAAGAATTCGTCTCTCCTTTATTCCGACTCTCTGCATGATCCAGTCGTCGGAGGTATCAACCATCTTTGAAAGTTCCGCATTTGTCAGCTTGTATTCCGGCACCCAGGCATTGATGCCCGTAATAGCTGCACGTATCTTTTCCATAATTAAATTGCTTCTTTAATCTTTTGAGCCAGATTAGCGTTCACAACCCCCCTTGTCTGAAGAACCATGTTCATTATGGCTTTTCGCTTAGAAATTCCATGACCTATCACAACATTTGCATTAATTCCTACAATAGGTGTCCCTCCATAATTTTCGAAGTCAAGACGATCAAAATATGAGTCTTTAAGATTTCTGGATTTATAGATATGATGAAAAGCTTCTCCCATCTTAATAATAACATTCCCAACGAATCCATCACAAACTATAACGTCAGTCATTGTTTCGCGGAAGAGTGCATTTCCTTCAATATTACCTACAAAATTCAGCCCGGGATATTCTTTCATTAACTCATAAGCGGCTTTTACGGCAGGAGTCCCTTTTGTCTCTTCTTCTCCGATATTGAGTAATCCGACAGTTGGATTATCTGTCCCCAGAACATATTTTGCATAAATGCTGCCTAGTATCGCATACTGCAAAAGTACATCCGGTTTACAATCAGGATTCAATCCTATATCAAGGATAACTGAATCGCGGTTATCAATACAAGGAAGAACGGTGATCAGCGCCGGCCTAAGGACACCGGGGATCACATTGACAGTATAACTTGCTCCAACCAGCATTGCACCTGTATTTCCTGCACTGCAAAAACCATCCAGGACGCCACTCTTCAGCATTCCATATCCGATTGCAATACTTGAATTTTTTTTCTGTGAGAAGGCTTTTGCAGGATGATCCGCCATTTCAATTACCTGTGTAGTGTGTACTATTTCATACTGGGATGGTTCGATCTGCATTTCACTCAATTTCCTGTATATGGAGCTTTCATCTCCAATAAGTACAAGCTTCTCATTAGCTGACAAATGCTGAAGGGAATCAACAGCGCCCTCAATGATTGCATCAGGTGCAAAATCACCACCCATGACATCAAGGCCAATTCTCATATTACATCTTTTAAGTTAAGTGAAGTCAGGCAGTAGCCTTCTTCACAATAGCAAGTTTGCCTCTGTAAAATCCGCACTCAGGACATACCCTGTGATATAGAACTGAGGATCCGCAGTTTGAACAGCTTGCCACTGTAGGCGCAGTTGCTTTGTAATGTGTTCTACGCTTATCTCTTCTGGTCTTAGAATGTTTGTGTTTCGGATGTGCCATTTTAAGTCTAATTAATTATCGTTCATCAGTTTTTTCAATTCATCCCAACGAGGATCTGTTTCAACTTCTTCTTCAACAATAAGCTCCTCAAGTTTTTTCAACATAACAGGATCGCAAGTGCTATTCCCATTATTATCATTAGGGTGCACTCTTTTGATAGGCAGAGCCAGATGAATAAATTCATATATGTGCTGCTGCAAATCCAGTTCATTTTCGTCGACCGGTACCGAAAGAATGTCCGGATCAATGTCATCCATGCTTTTTCCAAACGTTATAAGAAGCCTGTTCTCACAAACAACAGGCTGGTAAAACATCTCCAGACATCTGTCACAGCATATTCTGACGCTGCCGGAAATCATTATTACCAGGTCTGAATGGATAGATCTTTTATCCATCTCAATCTTTGCAATAAGGCTTCCCTCCTTAACTTCCGACTCCTCAAACAGTTCAAAAAACTCATTATCAATCTCAAAATCAATAGTGTGGTGCCCTTCTTTCAATCCGCTTAACGGTATGGTATATGATCCGGACATCTCAATAAATTTTGGTTTGCAAAAATATGAATCCTTCTTCAATTAAAAAAATTATCAACAAAAAAGTAACACTTATTGTCTTAAAAGACCAAATACCGACAGAAAAACGCTGTTTACCGATTTCCTCTTAGTGATATTGTAAATGAGAATTATTTTTGACACAGATTTAAAAACTTCAAATATGAGACACAGAGATTATCATCACTTAAGAGAAAGGGAACATCACCCCCGGGTGGGAATCGGATTGTTCTTTATAGTTCTGGGTATCGCACTCCTCGTGGCCACCAACGATCTTTTAAACCTCGGAAGCATAAGCAGTTATTTTACCTGGGAGACAGCAATGCTATTCATTGGAGTATTGCTACTCCTTAACCTTCACTTCGCAGGAGGTTTATTGCTTATTGCCGGAGGAACATATTTTTTGCTGGACAACTTTTTTGTTGTTACTCCGGAATTCATTAAAACTTTCTATTGGCCGGCCGTAATTGTTTTAATTGGCCTGTCATTTATATTGTCTTCATTATTAAAACGAAAAAAATAAAGTAATTAATTCAGAAACCAATAAATTTACAATTATGGAAACAAATGAAAACTACAGAGATGAGCTCCGCCAGGCTGGTGATGAGCTTCGTCAATCAAGACACGGGCATCATCATCTTCAGAACAATCGTGCAATTATCGGAGTGATACTTGTCCTGCTTGGATTATTCCTTGTAATGAGAAATACGGGGCTCTTCCCCGATTTTATTGATCATATTATTTTCAGCTGGCCCATGCTGCTTGTCACAATTGGTCTGGTAATAACCATCGGTTCGTCAGGAGGGAAAACCTCAGGTGTCATTGTAATGGCTGTTGGAGCATTTTTCCTTATCCCTCTTATTTTCAGGGAGACATTTGATGTAAATATGTTCTGGCCTGCAATCTTTATAATAATCGGAGTAGTATTCATATTTTCGAAACGAAAAGGCTGGAATTCCGTTTCAACAGCACCCCAGGTAGGGGATGACTATATCGACTACATTCATATATTCAGTGGAGGAGAACGTCAAATTGTATCAGATAATTTCAGAGGCGGAAAAGTTACTGCAGTATTCGGTGGAAGCGAAATTGACCTTACAAAAGCAAAACTTGCCCCAGGTGTATCTGAGCTTGAACTCGCATGTGTGTTCGGAGGCACGACAATAATTGTCCCAGACGACTGGAACGTAAAGATTGAGGTAGTTCCTGTTTTGGGAGGCTTTGGTGACTCAAGGAAACTAAACCCGGGAAGAACAATTGATACTACCAGACAGCTGATAATAAAGGGGGCAGTTGTATTTGGCGGAGGAGAGGTAAAAAGTTATTAATTATTAACTGAATGAAACATCCTGTACTTGCAAACAGAGTACGGTTGATAGTATGGTGGCTGGCCTGGCTCTTTATGGCGCTGGGCCAGTCTCTCCTATTCTACTACGCTTATGGAAGCTTCATTAATATTGGTATTCTCGACAGTGTGTTGTCACTCTTGATTTATTCAGGTATAGCCATTTCATTATGGTATCCCTTCAGTTTCTTCAATACAGGAAATCCCCGGCCGGCAACAATTATTTCAAATCTTGTCATAAGCGGTGCCATCTCTATCACTTTATGGGTACTAATTACAAAATTTGTGATGCAGCTGGTTTTGCCTGAAGTGAATGATTATCAAACATACTGGGAATCCACATTCCCCTACAGAATAGGAACCGGAGTTTTTATTTATGGCCTCATTGTCCTGACTTATTTTCTTTTCATCAGCCTCACCAATCTGTCAGAAAAGAATGCAAAAGAAGCTCGCCTCGAAAGTCTTTTAAAAGAGACCGAACTTAAGCTGCTCCGCTCACAGATCAATCCTCATTTTCTTTTTAACAGCCTTAATTCAGTAAGCTCTCTTACAATTACTGATCCGGAAAAAGCCAGAGACATGGTAATTAAGTTGTCGGAGTTTATGAGATATGCACTCTCAAAGAAAGACGAACAACCTGTTTCTCTCAGAAGTGAACTTGAAAACCTGCGGTTGTATCTCGATATCGAAAAAGTGCGGTTTGGCGACAGATTATCGATTGAAGAGAATATTGATGAAAGTTGTCTTGAAATTAAAATGCCTGTTATGCTACTGCAGCCACTATATGAAAATGCTGTAAAACATGGTGTTTATGAGAGTACAGAAAGTGTCAGGATTACAACAAAGGCAAAGATTATTGACGGCCATATCAATATTACAATAAGCAATAATTACGATGATGCCCCATCGTCGAGGAAAGGAACCGGGACCGGTCTGCTAAATGTTGCCCGCCGGCTCGAATTGTTCTACGGCAGCAAGGCCTCGATAAAAGCACTTAAGGAAAATGGTATTTATACTGTAAACCTATACATACCGGCAGATTATTTGTAAATGCCATTTGAAAAAAAATATTAAGTTTATAGGTAAGAAAAAAAGGACTTTTTAAACAGCTTAGGGAAACACGAAAACGATGGAAAAGATCAGAATAGTAATAATTGACGATGAAGCCCCGGCACGCGAAATAATTAGGCATTATCTGAAAGAGTTAGATTCTATTGAAGTGATTGCTGAATGTGCTGATGGCTTTACTGGTTTGAAATCAATTTCATTTATGAAACCTGATCTGGTTTTCCTTGATATTCAGATGCCCAGACTTACCGGAATTGAATTGGTTGAGGTGCTTACCGAGAAACCCGAGATCATCTTTACAACAGCTTATGATCAGTTTGCAATAAGAGCTTTTGAGCTTAATGCGGTTGATTATCTTATGAAGCCTTTTCCGAAAAGACGGTTTCTGGATGCAGTTAAAAAAGCTATTGATAAGATCCGGGCAGGGAAAGGCAACAAAGAGCCGGCAAGGGAACTCCTGGCAAAAAAACCTGATTCTTCCTTCCCCATTAACAGGGTTGTTGTGCGAAAGGGCAACGCCATCAACCTTATCCCGGTTGAGCAGATCAGGTATGTTGAGGCACAGGATGATTATGTAATGATTTATCATGCAGCAGGGAAAGCTTTGAAACAACAGACAATGAAGTATTATGAAGAGAATCTTCCAAAAGCTGATTTTGTAAGAATTCACCGTTCATACATTGTTAAAGTTGAAGAGATTAAACGCATTGAGCCTTACGCGAAGGACAACCATATCGCAATTCTTCAGTCAGGCGACAAGCTTCCAGTAAGCCGTGCCGGATATAAACATCTCAGAGAGGAGCTTAATTTTTGATTGCCTGATTGTCTGATTGTCTGATTGATTTGACCAAGAAACCGTGTTTAAGCAGGGTTTATCTTTTCAATCTGTTTTCTTTTTCCCGTCTGTCAAATATTGCTGCCAAGGGCCTGTAACTACGGAACCGGAAGAGCGGAACCGGGTCGTAACCATGGGTGCCTCCCGGCGTGCATCTCAGAATTCGGCCCGTCCCTAGTAACAGGCCTGTGAAAGGCCCGTGAATCTTCAAAGCATCAAGCATATATTGTGAACAGGATGGAACATGACGGCACGATGGTCTTAAGAACGGCGAAATTGAATACCTGTAAAAAAGAACAGGAAGAGATAAAAGAAATGACAGTATCGCATTTATTGCCTTAATCATGGTACAAAGATAATAATTGACATCTTAAGTGCAAGGTGCGAGGTGTAAGTTGCAGGGTCCGGGATGTACTCCGGTTTTGCCTTTACTCTAAAGAGCCGTTCTGCCATTGCGCAATTACTTTCTGACAAAATGACCAATTTCAACTGTCAGAATAGATTTGGCAAACGTTTTGCAGTTATATATAAAATTAAAATTAAGGAGGGGGAAAAATTATGAGCATCTGGGTAATAATGATAGGGATCATGATCCTAAGCTGGATTGTGGGCATGACACTGAAATCAAAATTTGCGAAATATTCTAAAATACCGCTTGATAATGGAATGTCAGGCCGTGAAGTGGCTGATAGAATGTTAAGGGATAATGGCATTACAGGTGTTAAAATCGGAAGTATTGAGGGTCAGTTGACTGATCATTACAATCCTGTCGATAAGACTATCAACCTTAGCAGAGAGGTGTTTGAAGGTCGGAGTATTTCATCAGCAGCTGTGGCAGCTCATGAGACCGGACATGCTGTTCAGCATGCAAAGGCCTATGCGTGGCTCGGATTCAGATCCAATCTCGTTCCGGTTGTAAGCTTTACATCCAAATGGGTGACTTGGATATTACTTGCAGGCGTCCTGATGATACGGACTTTCCCGGCTTTATTGCTTGCGGGCATTGTTCTATTTGCCCTGACAACTCTTTTCAGCTTCATTACACTCCCGGTCGAAATAGATGCAAGCCGGAGAGCACTGGCATGGCTTTCAAACGCAGGAATAACTTCATATCAGAATAACGATAAAGCTCAGGATGCCCTAAAATGGGCCGCATATACCTACGTTATTGCTGCTCTCGGTTCACTTGCAACACTTCTATACTATATAATGATCTTTACCGGGACAAGGAAATGATTCTTATAAGATAAAAGATAAATATAACAAGATAAAAGTAAGTCGCCATTTGTAATTCACTTTTGTCTTTTGCCTTTTGTCTTTTACCGCCCTTCTACCTCAAACCAATTTGTTCGTTTGTGGATCGTTCTCAAAACGATCCATATTACTAACGCTATAACAAAGAGATAAGTCCACATCTCTGTCAGATATATCCGTTCCGACAGGAAATAGTTTCTGAAAAGATCAAGGAGCGTGAATATCACAAAGATATTTACGAAACTGTTATATTCTCTCTTCAGAACATTCCTGACTGAGAAAGGAAGCTTTGGCGGAATGTATTTGAATAAATATGGAATAAATGAATTTACGGTTTCTGACCATTTGTCATATAAATCCCCAAATTTTCTCCTTAAGAATTGTTCTTCAGCAAACATGATCCGTTCATAATACAGCCAGTATAAAAGTCCGAATACAACTGTAAACCATACAGACCGTAAGAACAAAATCGGTCCGAGCCACATGAAGAAATTTCCCAGGTAAAGCGGGTGACGTAGGAGAGAATAGGTACCGGTCACATTAAGTTCATCTGCAATCTGCCCGTTTACAGTGTTCCTGCCAGAGGTGTTTTTTGGAGCAAATCCCACTGTCAATATTCTGATAACTTCGCCAAAAAGACTCACTCCAAGAAAGATGAGCTCATCTCTCATATCGAAGAGGATAGCCTGTCTGTTGCCCATGTACATCATAATAATACCCGCAACAATCATAAATACGGGGAGCCAGCTTCTTCTTTTAAATAACCAGTTGCCGCTATTTTCAAATTCATGTACCAGAGCCATCTTACAGTTTTTTAGTGATGGCACAAAAGTAGGAAAATTCTAGAAACTGAATTTAACTCTCAGGAATCCCAAATTAATTCTTGTTCTCTCTACACCGTTTTTACTCTCGAAGTGCTGCCAGAAGAGCGAAAGGTCTGCATTTTCCGCAAATGAATAATCTATTGAAGGACCGGCATAGTAACCCTTCATGTCGGGAAACCACATTGCAGAAAGGCTGACATTTGAAAGCGGAGTGACAGGATAGGAATAGAGGCCAAAAGCTGAGAATTTTGAAAAGGCCAGATCTTTGGTTGACATGGTACCGAAATACAAAGAGCCGAAACTATCCAGATCAGCTGGTTTATTAGAGTACATCAACTGTATCTGCGCCATTGAGTTATTCTTAAATACTTTATCAAACCCTATTGTAAAAATACCGGTTCCTGTTGTATCTGAAAATTTATCTGCAGGCTGGAACCAGGTGACTTCGCCTCTGAAGGAGATTGAACCCAAAGCGCCAGACCAGCCTGCTCCGGCGACAAGATCTTCACTATTGAAATACCCTGCAAGAAACTGCAGATCATATCCCCATTTATTGAACCGGTAAAGAGTTGCGGCTGTAATTTTATCTTCAAAATCTGCCTTTATGGCAATTTCAATGGCTGATGAAAAACCAGGATAATATTGAAGCCTTATTGCATCACTCCCCGGCCTCTCAATATAATCAAAATCAAAATATGAATAAGCATTAAAAATGTCATTTGGATTCCATACCAATGTTTGTCCCCAGTTAATCCTCTGCCTGCCAATCCTTGCCTGCAATTTCCCATAATTAAAGTCAAACCATAAACGATCAATAGTTGTATTCAGAAAAAAAGATTGTTCATTAATAATATTCCAGGAAAGATCAGCTATGCCCTGATCACTTCCTATACTTTCAGAATATTCCGGGCCCGCCTTTACCATATCGCCTGTGAAAAGCCGGTTTCTGAATTCTGCTGCAAAGGTTAAATGATCATTTATATACCCCTTAAGGTTAAGCCTGTTGTGTATAAGATTATCATTTATGAAAGGCCCGGAAAGTGAATCAAACATAACACTCTGCAAAGTTGAAACATACCCGTTAAGAGTCAGGGTTTTTCGTTTTTCCTGTGATAAAACCGGACATTTAGTGACCAGAATTAATGAAAATATAATAATCAGATATCGCATCGTGATGAATAATGATTCACCCTATTCCCTTATATCATCCGAAATAACCTTCCCGTCTTCAAGGGTGATCACCCTGTGGGCCATTTTCACAACCCGGGCGTCATGAGTTGAAAAGATAAAAGTTATCTTCTCTTCATGATTCAGTTTTTCCATTATCTCAAGAAGAGTAGAAGCAGATTTCGAGTCGAGGTTTGCAGTTGGCTCATCGGCCAGGACAAACTTGGGTCGGGAAGCCAGAGCCCTTGCCACAGCCACTCTCTGCTGCTGTCCCCCCGACATTTTTGCAGGACGACTGTTGGCTCTCTCAAACAAACCGACAGCTTTCAGAAGTTCAAATGTTCTTTCATCACGTTCCTTCCGCGACCATTTCTGAAGGTTCATAATAAACTCCACATTCTCTTTTGCTGTTAACACGGGAATAAGGTTATAAGCCTGGAAAACAAAGCCTATGTTCCTCATCCTGAAATCAATAAGCTGCGATGATTTCAGTTTTGAAAGGTCTGTGCCGTCTATAATTATCTTGCCTGTCGTGGGCATGTCGAGGCCACCAATGAGGTTAAGAAGTGTTGTTTTACCTGAACCTGATGGCCCCACGATTGCCGCAAACTCAGCTTCCTGAAATTCGAGAGTAACGCCATCGACGGCATGTACTTTTATTTCTGAACTGTTGTAAATTTTATTGACATCCTTTAATTCAAGTATTTTCATGTCTTTATTTTTTATTTTCAGAGATCTGTTATTCGGTTCTGATTGCTTCTGCCGGATCAAGCCGGAGAGCCTTTAAAGCAGGATATACAGAAGAGGCAATACCAGTAATTATAATCAGGATGGTGATAAGGATAAAAAAGCTCAATGAGATTTCAGGGAAGATATGCGCTGAATAACCGAATGCTTCCATACCTTCAGCATATTGTGCAAAATTGATTCCGTTTTTGGCAGACAGCAGTACAGATAGCCAGCCGAAAATCATACCAACAACACCTCCGATCAGCGAGAGAAACACAGATTCAAGCATTATCATTGAGAAGATTCTGCGCTTATTCATCCCAATAGCTGCGAGCATTCCCAGCTCTTTTGTCCTTTCGAGCACAACCATCAGCATTGTGTTTATTATTCCGAAGGCCAGTGCTGCAAGTATAATGCCCATGAACAGGCCGTAAATCTGATGAACATAATCAGTCATCATCGCCAGATCGGGTTGAAGCTCCTTCCAGTTTCTCACATCCAGTCCGGGGAGTCTTGTCCTGATCTCATTTGTAATGCCTACAGTCTGATTTACATCATTTAATCTGATAATCAGTTGGTGAAAGGAATTTTCATCTATTCCGGTAAGCCGGCACAAGACATCTTTTTTAATAAAAACCTGTACCTGTTCAAACATTGCATTTTTTATATCGTAGATACCGGCAATTCTGAAAACTGCTGAAACCTGATTATTATCCTTATCAAGGAATGTCAGTGTCATTCTTGAATTTTCACGGAATGACCAGGCCTCTTTCTTAATCAGCTGCCCGTATTCCCTAAGTTCGCTCTTTGAAAGGATTGAAGTTACAGTGGAGATGAATTTCTTTTCGTTGGGAAACCTTTTACCGGAAATAACTGATATCTTATCTAAAATTTCAGCAGGAACCTTCTGGTTCTCCAGTTTTTTAAGTATTGCAGAGTCAATAACAAAGCGAATTATATTCAGCTCCTTTGCCAGATCCTGACCAATCAATGCAAGATCATATTTAGATTCCCTTTCGAAATAATCACCCGTTCCGGGAATTATTTTCTTATAAAGTGAGAAAATTTCCTTCTCTTTTTCCGGTACAATGCCAACTATTTGCACGCCGGCGCTTTTTGAAGCAGTCGCGGCCATTCCGGTTACTAATGTTCTCTGAACCATTCCATTAACACCGTATAGGCCGCTGATTGCAGGTATAATATCATCCTCACCGGCTATCATTATCTGAGGATCGTTATTCAGAATATAGTCCTTTCCGGTAATCTGTATATGAGAGATCTCCTCATCTATAGCAGCATCAAACCGCTGGACAATCATTCCGTTCATAAAAGCAACAGCAAATACCCCGGCAAATATCCCGATCGTTACTGAGGCGATTACCACGAGACTTCTAACGCGGTTACGCCATACATTCTTCCAGGCTGTTTTCCAGATCATATCAAGTTATTTAAGCCTTTATTGAATTAACTACCTTCATTTTGTTTATCTTCCTCAGTGGATAGATAATTGCAACCATAACAATTATGGCAACTGTAACTGCCTGCCATACTATATACATATCGGGAAGCAGAAAGGGCATAACAGCCTCATAACCATAATCCTCATACATCTTTGCCATTTCGCCATGAAATCTTATAGGATGGGAATATCCATAAAAAATCACCGGAAGTGCGGCAATTATCCCTGATGCAATTCCCAGGATACCCATAAAGATCATCTCAAGTGTTATAACGGCTGCAAGCTTTGATTTTTGCATCCCGATGGCAACCAGTACGCCGAACTCCCTTTTCCTTTCGGCAGTCATCATGAGAACGGTTCCGAAGATTCCGAATGCAATTACCAGGTAAAGAATAATGATCATTATCATCCCGCTTTTACTGTCAGCATCTATCTGATTAATCATAAGCTTATTCATTGCCCGCCAACCCATAACCTTCAAAGGAGGTTCAACTTTTGATCCGACTTCAGAGACCATACTGTTTACAATCTCATCATCATTATCCTTAATGCTAATAGCAACGGAGGTAAGCATTCCCGGTGCATTATAAAGCTCCTGACAGATATCATAAGGAAGATAAACAATCTTGTTGTCAAGGTCGGGGGTTGGAAGTTTTACAATACCATTAATCCTGTACTTCCCGGCAGCAGTTGTGCCATGGTATCCCTGTCCGAGAAGGACAATTGTGTCTCCAATAGCGGCTTTCAGATAGAGTGCAAGTTTATCTCCTATCAGGACTTCCGGTTCACCGGATTTTATATAGCTATTCCTGAAAGAGGCATATTTTCTGAAAATAGTAAGTATTGAAGAGGAATCCTTATCTGTAATGTTGAAATCAATTGCCAGAGAGGAACTGCTGCTATATGAATTACCTCTGAAAATTTCCAGATTCTTTTTTATCTCCTGTGGTAGTTCTGAATCTCTTAGCGCTTTAATATTTTTATCGTCAAGAGTGTACTTTACCAGTTTGCTCCGGATATCTGACAAAAGAGATTCCTTTTCAGGGTCGACCCCCATTACAAGAACTCCTTTGGTAAGAGTTCCGGAAGATGCCAGTGCAAACGATTCAAATCGGGGAACTGTGCCGGTGACATTCTGAATACTCATTACTATCTGGTCCAGCTCCGGAGTGTAGGCGAATGTATTATCAACAATCTTGTTGTCCCAGAAATCCTCATGCTGAATCTGTATATAACCAGTATACGATTCGATGGCATTCCTGAACATATGGTCATATGCGCCAAGTTGAAGCGACCTCATTATAAGTGCAAAAAATATTGCAAAAAATACTGAAGCAACGGTAATAAGTGTTCTTCTTTTATTTCGCCAGAGGTTTCGCCAGGCTATTTTATAATTCCTCATAACTGTCATGCCTAAACTAATTAACGTCTGATTATCTCACGTTTTTCATATTTTGCTGTGAGAAAAAACTCTCCTGAATAGGGATATTGAATTTCATCTCCTTAATAATCAGAATAGTTTTGTTCCATGGTTCTTCTGTGGGAACAAGCTCTATCTTAGTCTGGATTATTCTTCCATCCATTGTTTTAATATCGCTACCCGACTCACTTCTTACAAGAACCCCGTCTTCATCAAAGAGTTCTGCTTTCAGGACGAGAAAATCTTTTTTATCGACCCACCTTATCTGATGGCCCCAGATAACTGCCGCCTCCTCTTTTGCAACCATTTGAATTTTATAACAAAGCCGGCCGTCAATCGTTTCTTCCCCAACAAATTCATGAGTGTAATCATTAACAACTGATGACTCTTTCAGAATATCATCGTTTGTATAATCAGAACCCATCCATCCCTGCGACATCATCGATGGCGGAAGTTTAATTAACCTGCTGATTGCCGGATTCCAGCTCCACATTTCAGTTCCTCGTTTTAGAAAAGTCTGCCCGATATCTTTGGCCGGAGCAGTTATGAGAGTCAGAGCATACTCCTTTCCCAGCGACCAGTTTTTAAATTCCACACTCCTCTGCCATGTCGGGCGTATTATTGTCATAGTCATTACCATCATGCTCGATTTCTCACCGTTGAATTTTTCATCGGCTTTTCTTATAATCTCTGTTGCTGACATTGTCTGGGCGGAAAGAGCTAACATGTTTCCAGATAAACCAATAAGGATCAGACCTCTATAATAGTGTATTCTCATGATTGACTTATTAGATACATCTTTTAAAATTACACAAAAAATTCCAATGAATTGCCTGAGTAAACTAATTAACAATTACTTCCTCACCTGTCCTAATCTTAAAAAAACAAATAATTGAAAATTGGTGAATGATTATTATCGAAAGTTATATATGCCATTTTGAAAAATCAACCATTTATCTTTTGGATTATGACTTTTCAATATCTTAGCTCAATAAACAGGCCGCCGCTATGCGGCTCAAAAAACATAAAACAACATGTTAAAGGAGTTCCTGAGCTCCATAGGAGCGGTCTGTTTATCTGACAATCTGATCTTTTTTACCGGAAATGATTTAAATTTGTCATAAACCCTGAGCAAGTGGATACAAAAAAGAATGATGGTTCCGAAGATGCAAGTGCTGCTACTGGTTCCGGCCACTGCATCACCACCAACTCCCGTGACTATGGCGATCTCCTGAACGGATCAGCTAATCGTTCTGAACTCATGCAAAACCTAAAGAGGGAAGCATTGAGGTATTATCTCTGGGCAATCGACCTGATGAGGTCAGGCACACTGCCGACGGCCCCCGAGATGGAACTCTTCGAAATCTGCCTTCCCTACATCAATGTCGTCTTCGATGAATTCGGGGACCGCGAAAAACGCCTGATCGCCGAGAAGATCCGCGAGCTCGTTCTCGACAAAGCCCGCGACCAGATCGAATACTTCAAACAAAATCGCCATGAATACAAGAACCTCTTCCGTGTCGCGGACATCGACTGCGACGCAGTCATCAAATATTCACCCGATAATAAACTATTAACGGTGAGCCGCGATGAGACAAAGGATAACCTGCCGGCTGATGAGCCGGAACGTTACGCATTCGTGCCTGACATCATGGCGCGCCTGCGCACCCCTGAAGGCCGCGGCATCGTGGAAACGATCTTCGATACGAACATCGCGCCCCGCAACGTCAATAATGGCACGTTGCTCGCTGATTACAAACGCCAATTGATCGACAAACTGCTCGGCCAAACCGATATCTACCTTGTAAAAAACGGCCTTTATCTCGTGCCCGGCTTGCCGGACGTGCTTCTCCACACCCGTCGTAATGTCACGCGCCACTTCCTCCCTGAAGAAGGCGCGCCGTACGGCATATGGTTCGGTGAACTCTTTCTAAGGAAAATTTACGAGACACAGGGGCTTGGGCAAGTCATCCGCCTCATGCTCGAAGGCGCGATCAGGTTTGACAAGACCGATGCGCAGGTACAGATGATGGGCCGCGATGAACAATTCTGGGCCGAGATGGCAAAGGTCGCGCATGCGATCGAACCCATGCATCCCCGCCGTCCGCCTAATGAACAATATCTCAGAATTGAACGCGTGTATCGTAAAGCATTACAACTTAAAACTGATCAAAAAGTTCCTGGCGGAATGACGCCATTACTCTTACATTTCTTGTATCTATGTTATTCTGATTTAGACGTATTGTTCAAACAATATACGGATGAAGATGATGATGAAATGGTACGGCGATTCTGGCCAATCATTTTAAAACATGCTGATGAAGTTATATTTATTGATGCATTCAATAAAACTGTAATTAAGGATATCTTCAGAACATATGACGTGTATTGCGGCAAAGTACGCCGTTTTACGCCAGACGGGAAAGTGCTCATCCCTCAACATAATAAGCCTTCAGGGCAACCAACCCCGGCGGAACTACGGGAAGAACAACCTATATTAGACATCAGCATGAAGGCACGCGATCCTGAATTACTGCGTAAACTTTTTGATGAATACCTACGCTGGCGCTTCGAACGTATCGGTGTGCCAAAACCTGAGATCGATGCCTTTCGCGAAAGACATATCGCCTATATTATGAATGACATGCACATCGATGTTGTTCGCGATAAGAACAGCCTTATCCCGCATACAACTACGAGTGCACATGCTCGTTCAGACAATACACGCAAATTCGATTATGACGGCAAACGCTACGGCGTTTGGATTGGAGAAATGCGCATAAGGACCCTTGCCTTAGCAGAAAAAGGATACGAAATACTGGCGTGGATATTGCTTGAAGAAGCCCCACATTTTTCCCCTGACGGCATTATATCTAAGTCACACCCTGAAAACCGAGACCAAGCATTCGAAAAATATGGCGACCATTTACAAGCAGTTGAACATGGAGTTATTTTTGAAACAATTATGAGTTTCCTCTATTATCTTATAAATGACGTTCAATATTTATACCCTAATTTAAATCAATTGCTACGCGCATATTCCATACAACGGACGAATGATCCCGTAATGAAACTATTTGAAGACAGTATTAAATACTTCGTAGACACTGATATCCGCAAGTATCTTGAGGATCCTTCAGTCCCATTGGACCTAAAAACTAACAAATTGAGGGCGGATATCAGAGCGATTACATTCCGTTATGCAAATCAACCAGAAGGAAAAATGCGAGAATTACCCGTACAAATAATTAATGCGATTTATACCTATCGCGATAATTATCTTAATTATCGTACTAATAATATCCGCTTTGAACGAGGATATGAGACCGCGTATTTGAAAAGTGCCCCAATCCCCGGCAATGAATCCGGGCCGCCACCCATACCTGACCACAAGAAGTCAAAGTAACCGGTGGCTGGAATAAGCTATTCAAAAAGAATCCATGACTTCCGCACCTTGAAAACCAAATTATTATAAACTTATCTGGGAGTTGGTCAATAAGTTGAAATCCATTATAGAGGCTTATCCCAGCCGCAAGATCGGTAACAAAGGAGGGCTTAGAGTTATTTGCACTTATAAAAGTTCTTTATGAGACAATCCTAAAAAAACTTATCTTTGACAAATGATTATCAGAGATGAAATATCCAAAAAGCGAAATGATTTTACTCTTTTGTGTACAACCCATAAAGTAAAATACTTATATGCCTTTGGATCATCCATTTCAGAAAAATTTGATCCTGAAAGAAGCGATATAGACCTCCTGGTAGAAATTGATTCTAAAGATCCACTTGACAGAGGTGAAAAGTTGATGTCATTGTGGGATTTATTTGAAGACTTTTTCAATCGTAAAGTTGATTTACTTACTGATTCTTCGATACGTAATCCCTTTCTCAGGAAAAGTATTGACTCTACTAAAGTATTAATTTATGATGGATCAGGGCAGAAAATTCTTATCTGATATCCTTCAGGCAATTGAATTAATAGAATCTTTTACCTCTGACATAAAGGATTTTGACAATTATATCTCTGATTTTAAAACTCAGAGTGCTGTTGAAAGACAACTTGGAATTATTGGTGAAGCTATCTCTAAATTTGAGAAATTATTCCCTCAGCACACCATTACAAACGCACGTAAGATTGTAGGATTTCGTAATAGATTAATTCATACTTATGATGCTGTCGATCCATCGATTGTTTGGGCAATCATAAAGAATCATCTGGAACCTTTAAAAACTGAGATTGCATCAATACTCAAATAACAGCCCATAAATAAAATGAAATAGATAAGTTTCGTGCTGGCTTAGCCTTTGCGTTATGCTGTGAGTGAACCCTAGCTGAAAATGGGCCCTCCAAAACCTCAAATAACAAATATTTGAATATTGGTTACTGATTATTCTGGAAAGATTTTTATCTTTATCAGTTGTACATAAACCAATTTTAAAATGGCAAGTCTCAAGCTTTTACTGGGAATGATCCCTTCGACATCCAAAATTGAGCAAGCTGAAAAGGCCTTGATATCAGAATTTGAGAAACTCCATGTTTTTGCGGGATCCGATCAGCTGGCAAAATACAATGAGTTGAACGGATTGGTTAATTCATCTGGTTTTATTCAGAAAAGAGATGAAATTGAGTCCCTTAAATATAAGAACTCTGAAGAATATGCAAAGGAGAGAGAGTTTTTATCTCTTCAGAAATCGAAGGATATTGTTCGCTATTTCAAAACATTAGGCCGGCATGAACTGAAAAGATTTGAAGATCTTGACGGCTCTGAAAAGATTATTGAATTTGAAAAACTTGAATCATTCATAAAATCACCCGAATTCAGGGAGAAACAAAAAATGAGACCTTTCACTTTTAAGGATACTGATGAGTACCGGAGACTGGTTGAATACAAGGCTCTTAAATCCGATTCCGAAATCAGAGCCTTCCTCAAATCAAAAAGGAAAAGGCTCTTCCGTAAAACCAAACGGAAAAAGGAAATATTAATAACTAAAACCATATTAAGATACGAAGAGCTTGATATTTTTATAAAATCTCCCGGGTTCCATGCAAAAAGACAGATGAAGCCGATAACCTTCAAAGATTCTGAAGAATATAAAAGACTCCTTGAATACAAAAGGATAAAGGGTAGTGCTGAAATAAAAGAGTTCTATAAGTTCCAGTCATCGGTAGAGTACGCTAACTATCTTAATACCTATGATTCAAAACGGCTTGCGAGGTACAATGAGCTCAGTGAATACATCGCCTCTGCAGAGTTCAAAGACAAGAAAAACTATTTGCTCGACAAAAAAAGATTCGAAAAGACAGAGATGTTTAAGCAGCTTTTGGAATATGATAAGCTTAAGAAGAATGAAGATATTATCTGGTATATTAAGGTTAAGGATTCCAACAAATTCGATATTCTGAAACACAGGGAAATGACTTTCAGTGATGAGTTTGACGATGATAAGATTGACACCAAAAAATGGCTTACCAATTACTACTGGGGTGAGAAGTTACTGAAAGACAGGTATTCTGTTGAATCTGATCTCCAGGCATATACAGAAAAGGAAAATTTTGAACTTCGTAACAGCGTACTTATGATCAATACTAAACCCCAGAAAGCCACAGGAAAAGTTTGGTCCGCAGTTAATGGCTTTTCAACAAAAGAATTCAGTTATACCTCAGGACTTATTAATTCCGGTAATAGTTTCAGGCAGAAATATGGTGTTTTCACAGCAAAAATTAAGCTTGGAGATCCCAGTGCAAAAAGTGCTTTCTGGATGCTTGCTGATAAAATCACACCTCACGTTGATATCTGCCGAACTACAAAGGGAAAAGTCTGGTCAGACTATTTTTCTGCAAAAGGGAACAACTCAAAAACATCTATCGGGTCACGGTATGCAAATGACTTCTTTATATTTACCCTGGAATGGACTTCAGATAAACTTGTCTGGAAAATAAACAATACAGAGGTATTCAGACAGACCTCAGATATTCCATACGAACCTATGTATGTTCTTCTTGCAGGTGGTCTGGATAAGCCAATAAATGGAATGACATCCATGGAGATTGACTGGGTCAGGGTTTATCAGGCAAAATAATTACGATATTTAATAAATCATTACATTAGAGATGCCCGTGAGACGTCTCTATTTTAAATTTCCTGTAACTTTTTGGGTGTTCAACCGTCTTTGCATTGTAATTCACTTTATGACAGTCAAGGAATATAACAGATCTGTTGAGAAATATGCTGATGCGGTTTACCGTTTCATCCGGGCAAATCTTAAGGATGAAGAGAGGGCAAACGATATCGTACAGGACAGTTATGAAAAGCTCTGGAGACATGTAGCTGAGATAGACTATTCTGTTGTGAAATCATGGTTGTTCTCTACTGCCTATCACACTATGATAGACATAATACGAAAGGAAAAAAAGATGACACCCCTTGAAGAATCTTATGAAAACAATCTTACTTATGAATCACAATACAGTGATCTCAATGAAATTCTTCATTCAGCTATCGAACGACTACCCGACCAGCAGAAAACTTGTCTCCTGCTGCGCGATTATGAAGGATACAGTTATAAGGAGATCGGTGAGATTACAGTACAGACTGAAGCACAGGTAAAAATAAATATCTACAGGGGGCGGCTTGCCCTGAAAAATTTTATCGGGAAAATTGAAACAGTTCTCTAACCATGCAAATCGACAGATCAAACTATGAAATATGGCTGATTGATTGGCTCGACAACAATCTCAGTGACTTTCAGGTTGACCAGCTTAAACTATTTCTGAGCGAAAACCCTGAAATCAGAGACGAATTTGATGAATTGCCTGCAGTCAGTCTTAAACCTTCCGCTAAATCATTCCCGCATAAATACCATCTGAAAAAATCTATTGCTGACCTTCCCGGATCACAGTTTGAATACCTTTGTGTCGCCTACCTTGAAAATGACCTTTCTGCCAGCCAGCAAAACGAATTGTTGGAGAATATTGACCAGTATCCTGAAAATAAGAGGACTTTTGAGTTAATCCAGAAAATAAGACTCGCTCCTTCAGGTATTAGTTACAAACACAAGAACCAACTCCTTAAGAAAACAGCAGTACAAAGAGTTATACGGTTGTCAGTCATAGGATTAAATGCAGCCGCAGCCGTTGCCCTAATCATCATGACTTATCTTTTGATCCCACGAAACCCGTCGCATAAAATTAATGAGGCAGCGCAAAACATCGTGGCTGACAGTAGCCTGTTGCAGCCATCCGCCGACAAAGTACCAGATAAAAGAATAGTATATAACAACCCGGACTTCATGAAACAAAAAAGAGAAAATCTGTTGGCAACGGTTCAAAAAAATAACTCTGTTTTAACTCAAGCTGAGTTGCCGGTACCCTTACAAAATGATTCATTGCTTAGGAACCCTTACAATCAGGAAACAGATCTTAAAAAGGTTCCCGTTTATGCAGAGATCGATTTAAAAGGAGTAAGTGTTAAGAATAGACTTGTTGCATCTAATTCCACTATCATATTTCCACCTTATGATGATGAAAGAAGCCACCTGAGCAGGTTCATTGCAAAAACTTTCCGCGAAAAGATATTAAAAGAAGACATATCAAAAGATAGTCCGCTCAAAGCTTACGAGATTGCCGAAGCAGGAGTAGCAGGACTCAATAAGCTACTTGGCTGGGAGTTGGCTCTGGATGAGAAACATGACGTTAACGGAGAATTAAAATCGGTCTATTTCAGTTCAAAGATCCTGAAATTTAATGCCCCGGTTAAAAAAACAGAACCGATGCCATAACTTTAATACAACCCTCTGCACATTATAGAATTTAATAATAACCACTCAAAGCTTAGTTTGCAACTAGGCTTTTCTTTTTTCTTTGATTCAGCTGCTGTATATTTGCAAGTAAGACAAACACAGATTTCAATGGAATCCATATTTCTCTCACAACGCGAGATAAGACGATACAGCAAGCAGATTATGATTCCTGAAATCGGTCTTGAAGGACAGGAAAAACTTAAAAAGGCTAAAGTACTGATTATTGGGGCAGGTGGCCTTGGATGTCCTGTTCTTCAATATCTGACAGCTGCTGGTGTTGGGAAAATTGCCATAGCTGAGTTTGATATGGTTGATGAGTCAAATCTTCAAAGACAAGTATTATATGGTTCATCTGATGTTGGGAAACTTAAATCTATCATAGCAAAAAACGCTCTTGAACATCTTAATTCACTTGTAGAATTCGAAATATTCAATCTGCGTCTCGATGCCTCAAATTCTCTGACCATTTTAAAGAATTTCGATGTAATTGTTGATGCCACTGATAATCTGGATACAAGATACATTATTAACGATTCCTGTGTTATCCTAGACAAACCAATGGTGCATGGTGCCATATATAAATATGAAGGTGTGATTTCAGTTTTCAACTTTAAAGGAGGACCAACTTACAGATGCTATAACCCTTCCACTATAAATAAAGAATTTAAAAATCCACTTCCGGCCCAGGTTGGATTACTTGGTGTTCTTCCGGGGATAACCGGAACTTATATGGCTAATGAGGTGATTAAAATAATTACTGAAACTGGCGAGATTCTATGTGGCAAAGTTTTGTTAATTAATATCTTCAGCAATATCTTCAATACATTTTCTGTAAATAATATCCCTGAGAATCATAATATCAAAGACTTATTAGTCCCACAGTATAGGATGATATGGCCCCAAAAAGAATAACTTTTTCCACGAACTCACCCCCCTCCCCCTCTCTGTTACGCAAAGAGGGGGTGTAAGACGCTGTATGATAGAGCCTTCCCCCTTTTTACAGGGCGGAGCGTATAGAACTAGCCCCCCGGGTAGTTTAGCGACGAGCCAGACTGCAGGGGTGGCCGAGGGGGAAAAGAAGGGGGTGAGTTCATGAAGATTGAGGAATTCATTGAAGCTAATCCGGGGATCTTTGTCGCAGGGCTACGCGAAGGAACAATGATGGTTCGTGAAAATGAATTAACTTTGCTCACCTGTTCAAACGGATGAAAGATATTTCTTTTTACTCATGAAACTTACTTTGAAAATACTGAAACTGTTTGCAATACTGATTATCACAGTTTCAATTATCCTGTTTTCAGCCTCATTTCTGCTGCAGGATAAGGTTGCAGATATAATCCTGCAATCGCTCAATAAGAATATCTCAACAAAATTGGATGTCGGGTCTTTTAAACTTTCGTTTTTGAGAAAATTCCCAAAAGCCTCTCTTGAGCTAAAAGATGTTCTTGTTCACTCATCTTCCAATTTTAATTCTGATGCATTCAGTGCAATTAATACTGACACCCTCCTGGCCGCCAGGTTTGTGTCAGTCGAGTTCAAAATAACAGATATCCTGAAAGGCATTTATAACATTGAAAGAGTGGGCGCCAGAGTTGGTAAAATGAACTTCTTTACAGACACAACCGGTCTTGTTAATTATGAAATATCGGTAAAAAACAAAAACTCCGGTGGTGATGATTTCACAATTGATCTTGAAAGAATCAACCTGACTGATATCAAAACTTATTATAACAACCTGGCAACCAGGCTAATTATTAATGGGCTAATAAAAGAAGGCAAGCTCAAAAGCAGAATATCAGGTGATGATATCGCTTTTACTGCAGGTGCTGAAATGCAAATTGACAGTTTTCAGCTCTACAATACCAAAATCATAAAAACTATTGCTGCCGATCTTGATGTTAACCTGCAAAGTTCCAAAAGTGGCATCCTATTTAAAAAAGGGACTTTACGTGTTGAAAGTTTTGACTTCGGGTTGAATGGGTTTATCTCTTCTGATAATATGCTTGATCTTAATATTACTGGTCATAATATTGATCTTGCAAAGATCAGGAATTACTTACCTGAAAAATATCTTAAAATAATTTCTGAATATGATCCGTCCGGGATATTAATTGTCGATAGCAAAATCAAAGGGCTTTTGACCCGGACATCTAATCCACATATTGAAATAAGCTGTCTGGTTAATAATGGGCATATTGCATACGGAAAATCAGATTTAACCATTAATGACCTTTCGTTTACCGGATATTTTTCAAACGGATCAAAAAACAGCCCTGAAACAAGCTCTGTTTCAATCAAAGATCTTAAAGCCAAACTTGGGTCGGCAGAATATACCGGATCATTTTCATTGTCCGGATTTGATAATCCCACAGTTGAACTTCTATTAAAAGGAAAAGTATTCCCAAGTGAGATGAAGGAGTTTTTCGATCTCCAGAATATTTCAACAGCTGATGGTTCTGTTGATCTTGATCTTAAGCTGGCAGGCAATTTAAGCCATAAAAAAAGTTATTCTTTATCCGATATCATTAATATGAAACCTGAAGGAGACCTGGTTTTTAACTCTTTCAGTATTGGACTTAAAAACGATAAAATTCTATTTAGCCAGGTAAATGGCAATTTGGCAATTTCCAACTCTCTCCTGGCCAGCAATTTCCAGCTCAATTATAAAGGACAGAGAATTAAGATTGACGGTGAATTCAGCAATTTACCAGAATGGCTTACAGGCAGGCCGGTTCAGATGATTGCATCTGCCGATGTTTCGTTCAGCAGATTTATTCCTGAATTGTTCTTTAAGGATTCTCACTCATCAGATACATCAACCCCGAATAAATCAGCTTTTGCTTTGCCAGACGATATCATACTTGATATAAATTTTAAAATTGACAGCCTGAAGTATAAATCATTTTCTTCGTCTAAAATTGCGGGTACGCTGAATTACAAGCCAAGGTTGTTAACCTTTAAATCACTGAATATGCAATCATTAAACGGAATTATCTCCGGTAATGGTTTCATTGTTCAGAACAACAATAAGTCAGTTATTGCAAGAGGCAGTTTTAATGTCACAAGCATTGATGTAAACAGGGCCTTCACAACCTTTCATAATTTCGGACAGGACTTTATGAAAGCTGAAAATATTAAAGGTACTCTTTCCGGCTCACTGTCACTTCTTCTTCCAATGGACTCAATGCTGAATCCTCAGATAAAGTCATTAACTGCTGAAGGCAAATACCTCATTGTCAACGGAGCTCTAATCAATTTTGATCCTGTTAAACAACTCTCTTCATTTATTGAACTTTCAGAGCTGGAAAACATAAGTTTTGAGAAGCTTGAGAATGACTTTTTTATAAGAAACAATTTCCTGTATATCCCGCAGATGGAGGTTAAATCGTCCGCCGCAGATCTGTCTGTGAACGGTAAGCATAGTTTTGATAATGACTATGAATATCATGTCAAAATACTGTTATCGGAAATACTGAGCAAGAAAAGAAAGAAAAACAAAAGCAATGTTACCGAATTCGGAGTTGTGGAAGACGATGGTCTTGGTCGTACTTCCCTGTTATTGAAAATTGTAGGGAAGGGAGAAGAGGCTCAAGTAGGATATGACATGAAAGCGGCAAGCCGTGAGATAAAGAACAACATCAAAGCAGAAAGACAAACGCTTAAAACTATTCTGAATCAGGAATATGGATGGTATAAAAGCGATTCCTCAGTAAAACAGAAACCTGCTGAAAAGAAGTCTCGATTCAAAATCACCTGGGAAGAGACTGATAGTATGAAGGCGACACCCGACCAACCTGTTGTAAAGAGCTCGATTAAAAAGAAATAAAATTCCTCGAGGCACTAATACTCTTCGGGTCACAAACAATTCAATCATGATCATAAGATAGAATTTTGAATATTCATAATCATAAAACCCTCTGGAAGCTCTTTCTGCTTCTTTTTGCAGTACTCATCGGTATGGGATCTCTCATTTACACCGGGTACCTTGTCAGGAAACTGAAGATTGAGGAGAGAGAAAATGTCGGGCTGTGGGCTGAAGCTACAAGACTGGTATCACTTTCTGATACAAGCCAGAACGTTGAATTCCTCTCTTCAATCATCGATAACAACAATACTGTTCCTGTTATTCTGTGCGATGAATCCGACAGTATAATCTCTGCAAGAAATTTTAATGCCGAAAGGATCATTGATCCAAAATACCTGAAAAAGAATCTTAAAAAAATCAAAGAAAAGAATGACCCGATAATAATCGATCTTGAGAATGGTCATTTTAATCTTATTTACTACAAGGACAGTATCATTCTCACAATGCTGATCTTGTACCCCTACATACAACTGGGAATAATTATCATGTTTATTCTTGTTTCGTATCTGGCTTTCAGCTCTTCGCGAAAAGCGGAACAAAACCAGGTCTGGGTAGGGATGTCAAAAGAGACTGCTCATCAGCTTGGAACACCGACATCATCTCTTGCCGGCTGGATAGAAATTTTACAACATAAATACCCCGAAATTTCAATTACCAGAGAACTTGCCCGTGATGTTGAAAGGCTTGAAAAAGTAACTGAAAGGTTTTCAAGAATCGGATCAAAACCGGCACTGACAGTCGAGAATATTGTTGCAATAATTTCCCGCACAATTGATTATCTGAAATCAAGGACCTCATCAAAAGTAAGGTTTGTAAGCGATTATAGCCTCAAAAAAGAGGTCTTTGTTCCGGTAAATTCCGCACTTTTTGAATGGGTCATAGAGAATGTTTCGAAGAATGCAATTGACTCTATGGAGGGGTCCGGGGAGATAACTGTCCGCATTACAGAGACAGAGAAAAATGCATTAATAGATATTTCAGATACGGGAAAAGGAATTCCAAAATCAGCATTCAATAAGATTTTCAACCCGGGCTTTACGACTAAGCAGAGAGGATGGGGTCTGGGTCTCTCCCTGGCAAGACGGATCATTGAGGAGTACCATAACGGACGGATATTTGTCAGACATTCAGAGGTTGGGAAGGGTTCCTGTATCAGGATTGTGATGAATAAGGATAAATTCTAATCGTTATATTTGCAACCCATTATGAACAGGAAAGATATTGAGATAATGGCTCCTGCTGGATCGTATGAATCGCTGATGGCAGCCATTCAGGGGGGTGCCGACTCTGTTTACTTTGGAGCCGAACAACTCAATATGAGAGCAGCTTCCTCAAACAATTTCACTCTTGATGACCTACGAAAGATCACTTCAATTTGCAAAATAAAAGGCCTCAGAAGCTATATTACAGTTAATGTCGTTGTTTATGACCACGAAATAGAACAGATGCATCGGATTATCGATGCTGCAGTTGAAAGTGGGATATCTGCCGTTATTGCTTCCGACCTTTCTGTAATCAATTATGCTTTTGCCTCCGGAATAGAAGTTCATCTTTCAACACAATTGAACATCACAAATATTGAAGCATTAAAATTCTATTCCCAATGGGCCGATGTAGCAGTATTGGCAAGGGAATTAAATCTCGACCAGGTCAGATATATTTACAATACAATCGGGGAGCAGGATATAAAGGGGCCACGAGGGGAACTAATTAAAATTGAAATGTTTGCGCATGGCGCTTTATGCATGGCTGTTTCTGGTAAGTGTTATTTAAGTCTTCATGAAAATAATAAATCAGCCAACAGGGGTGAATGCTATCAGACCTGCCGTAAATCATATATTGCTACCGCCAGGGAATCTGATTATGTACTCGAGATTGATAATGAATATATTATGTCTCCTAAAGATCTTTGCACAATTGGATTTATCGATAAACTGATCGAGGCTGGTGTCAGAGTTCTGAAGATTGAGGGAAGAGCCCGTTCAGCGGAATATGTCAGGGAAGTTTCATCGTGCTATGATGAAGCAGTAAGAACCATTGAAAACGGAACATACAATAAAGAAAAAACTGAAGCCTGGAGAAAGAGGCTTTCGACAGTTTTTAACAGAGGTTTCTGGGATGGTTACTACCTTGGCCAGAAAATGGGGGAATGGAACACAAGCTATGGTTCAAGTGCCACAAAAAGAAAGATTTATCTTGGAAAGATTACTAATTACTTTACAAAACTTAATGTTGCTGAAATCAAACTTGAGAATGGTGACCTGAATAAAGGTGATACTATTCTTATCACAGGATCCACAACAGGAGTTGTTGAATATAATGTGGATGAGATCCGTGTTGACCTTAAAGTTGCTGAAAAAGCCTTGAAGGGAGAACTCTGCTCCATTAAAACTCCCGATCATCTGAGAAGATCCGATAAGGTTTATAAATGGGTTGATACAAAAGAAGTTAAGAATCAATAAAAGAGGCCCGTCACCACTTTATCTTTCCGACAGCATCAAGTATTTTCAGAGCGTTAGTGTCAATATCATCAGAATCGGTTTCAATATAAATGATATTTTTATTGTTTTTTTTCTTTAATCCAAACAGATAAGCCTTATCGTAATAATAAAGGGTTATTTCGATTGCCCTGGCAAAATTGCCCATCTCAACCGCATTAATGGCATCTCTGGTATTATCTCCTCCAAGACGCTTGCTTATCTTCATAATTGATGCTTTCAGAAATTCTGCAGGGTAGGATGAGTATTCTTCCATTAGCCTGGGTAATCTTGTTTTAACATCCATCATGAGAATAATGGCCGGAGTCTCTTGCATATTTAAATAAAATCCATCCGGCATGAATACCGAACCAATATTCCGGCTTTCATCCTCAACCCATAAAGGAAGACTTCTGTCAATTTGCTTCCATTCATCAAATAATATATTTGCAAATTGTTCTGTCGATGGTTGAGGCAGTTGTCCGAGAGATCCGAAAGCCGAGCCCCTGTGATTTGCAAGTCCTTCAAGATCAATGACCTGTTGCCCCAATACTTTAAGATATCTGAGAATATGGGTTTTGCTGCTTCCTGTCATTCCTCCCAGGACGATAATTTTTCTTTTCTCAGAAAGGCTCTCAATAATATGATGACGGTATGACTTATATCCTCCGTCCAGTACTTCCGTTTCAATATCGCCGAGCGAAAAGAGCCAGGCCATTGTTTCCGATCTCATACCACCCCTCCAGCAATGAATCAGGAGCTTTCCGTCTTTTGCTATATTCATAGCCTGTTTCAGCTTCGAGGATATGACAGGAGCAGTATGTTTCAGACCTTCAAGAATTGCGGGTATACGCCCCTCTTTTTTATACTTTTTACCAACAGCCTCCCTCTGCTTATCATCAAAAAGTGGAATGTTAACCGCTCCGTGGATATGCCCTGTGGTAAATTCAGAAGGAGATCTGACATCTGCAATTGGAGTAAATTCTGAAAGTTCCAGGAACCTCACTATATCAATTTTCCTTAATGCTGGTAATACCATTAAAATTCAGGAATTATTCCGGAGTAATTTTGTTTAAACAGGTAACTACTTTATAAAATACTTAGCAAAGAGCTTTTTGAGATCTTCAATTCTGACAGGTTTAGAAATAAAATCCTTAATTCCTGACAGTTCGGCTTTTCTTTTTGATTCGGGCATGTTATCTGCTGTAAAGGCAACAATTAATATGAATTTATCGATCTCAAGAATTTTCTGTGAAGATTCAAAACCGTCCATCTCAGGCATAATAAGATCCATGAAAATAAGGTCATATCTCTTGATTTTTGCTTGCAAATAGCCGGCATAACCATCATCTGCAAGATCAAAGGAATAACCCAGACTTTTAAGCATTGTTCCGATAACTTTCTGATTCATTTTGTTATCCTCAACAATTAAAATCTTAATATCGCTTCTTACCTTGCCAATATCAACTGATGAGGATGGATCTTCTATGAAGGGAAAACTATTCTTTACCGTACTTAGCAAATCGTCGATATCAAATGGTTTTATAAGATAATGATCAATCCCCATCGTAATGCAAATCATATAATTTCCCTTTTTATCATTTGTGCTTATCATTAGCATGATAAAATTACCGGAAAGATTATTTTCCCAAATTACACTGGCTGCGTCAAATCCGTTAAACTCCTCATCGTCAAATATTATGACAAGATTATATCTTTCATCAGGATAATTCATATTTGCTCTGATCTGGTTTACTGTTGACTTCTGGAAAGTTGTGATTGTAACAGTAAGCCCCAGCTTGTGTAAAGCGCCCAATATCTCCTCATCCCGTTTTTGATTTCCTGTAATTACAAGTGCTTTGATTTTCTCAAATGTTTTAATCTTTTCAAGCGAAAGATTTTTAATTGGTCTGTCGTTTGAGTAAGTAAGCATAGTAAATGATACTTTCGTTCCCCGATCACCTAAGATACCGGAAGGACACTCCGCGGATAGCTCCCCTCCCATCAACTCAACCAGTTGCTTTGAAAGAATTGTTCCGAAACCCGACTCAACATTAGTCCGGACTGCTTTTGTCTCAATATTTACAAAGTCGCCAAAAATCTTTTTCAGGCTGGCTTTGTCAAAGCTTACGCCGGTGTCGAGCAATTCAAAACCAAGAGTAATTATCCCGTTTTTGTTGCCTTTAATCATGCACTTAAGGCGGATTTCTCCTTTTTCCGTATTTTTTACAGAATGGTTTATAAGGTTTGTCAGTACCTGCCTTAGTCTGAAAGGATCACCTATTATGCTTTCCGGAACGTTATCGTCAACAGTGCAAACCAGATTCAGGTCATTTGAGGCTATATATGTCTTTGCGAGATCCGTACAATAATTAATCTCCTCCCTTAAATTAAAAGGAACCTCATCAAGGATCATTTTCCCAGATTCAATTCTCGAAAAATCAAGTATATCATTAATAATGTTTAGCAGTACTTCTGTTGAACGGTGGAGCAAGCTTACTATATCGCTTACTTCTGCTGAAAGATCATATTTATTAAGGATATCTGTCATCCCGATAATACCATTCAATGGAGTCCGGATCTCATAACTCATTCTTGCAAGGAACTCAGATTTCGCAACATTGGCTTTAGCCTCCTGCTTTCGTGCCGATTCAAGCATTGTAACATCAATCAATATCTCCATAGTTGCTTCTTCTCCCATGAATATTACCGGTATGGTGTTTCTGTATAGAACAATTTCTCCGATTTTTTTCTTTAATATTACAAACTGGTCGGGATTGAAAGAACCACCAAGGTTTTTCGAAAAATAATCACTATCATCTGACAAGGATGTCTCAGGGAAGATCTTGCCCGTCATCTCCGCTTCGCTAATATATGAATATTGACTTGCGGCAACTTTATTAGCTTTAATTATTTCTCTGCTTTTATTATGAATTATAACTCCGACAGGCATTTCTTCAATCAGTTTAAACAGCATTTTTTCAGAAGCATTCAACCGGTCCATTTCTGATTTTTGGGATTTAATATACCGCCAGAAAATATATATTATCACCTGGATAATCAGAAGTGTTCCAAGAACAATAAAGAATGAGTGTCTTATAATGTATTTCTGAAAAAGTTCAGTTGGAGCAGAAAAAACAAGCCCCAAGTCTCTCTGAAGAAGCTGTGTGGAATAATAAGATGAAATTATCTTACTTGTCTTACCATTAATAGTCGCTTTATGAATAATATTCTCAACCGAGCCTCTGGCAAGGCCCTTGATGATTCTATCCAACTGAGAGTATTCAATCTTGTTTCCATTATTGTCGCAAATTATTTCTCCTGAATCGCTCACGACCCATTGCCATTGATAATCCTTAAGGTTAAATACTGAGAATATTTTAGAAAAGTACTTCTTGTAATCAACACTGACAACAATGTTGCCGATTGTTTCATTGTTTTTTATTACAGGCAAGTAATAATCAAACTTCCGGTTTTCCTGAACCATTTTTTCCATTTTAAATATTTCCGCCTGAAGGTGAAGAAGAAAAGGTTGTTCAAGCCATTCGCCACTTTCAACATCTTTCTTTAAGGTGAATTCATTTTTGTTATTGTCGTACAATTTAATTCCTGTAACGAAATCCTGATACTTTGAGAAGAAGAGTTTCATTCTTTCCTTTGCCCTGCTTTGATTCTCGGGGTTAGTAAAAAACAGGTTAAGGTCTTCTGTAAAATTGATCTGGTTTAAGTCGCTTAAAAATCCATAATTAGTACTATCGACCGAAAGCCCGACAATCTGTACCTGGTGGTCCAGCAATGTAACAATATAACTTATCTGGTTATTATACAGGCTTTTATAATAAATACAGTTTGCAAGCATTATTATCAGAAATGCTGAATATACAATAATAAGGATCCTTCTCATTTGCAAAAAATGTTAATCTTCTATAGAATATAAAGATAAACTATAATACAATAATATTTGTAATTAATCGGTAACTAGAGTTTGAAATGCCTAGAGTGCCTAGAGTACTTCGAGTTATTAATATAATGTTAAACTTCATCCTTTTCAACTTTAAGTACTCCAGACTTTAGTTCTCTCCAAACTTTTCTTCAATTTCACCTGTACTTACGGTTATCTCCTTCCATGATATTAAGATAACTTCTGTAACGGAGAAAATCTATCTCTCCCTTTTCAACAGCATATCTTACGGCGCATCCCGGTTCATCAAGATGGAGACAATTATTAAATCTGCACTCTTTTGATATTCTGAATATTTCGCGGAAAAAATGGTAAATCTCATTCCGTTCCATATTAACAACGCCAAACCCTCTTATTCCGGGTGTATCAATTACAAATCCGCCAAATGGCATCTGATGCATTTCAGGAAAGGTTGTGATATGCTTTCCCTGTTTATGATAATCAGATATCTCCGCGGTTTTGAGATTGAGAGCTGGATTAAAAGAGTTTAACAGGGTAGTTTTACCTACACCTGAATTGCCCGAGATAAGGCTGATTTTGTCCTTCATTAACAGCCTGAGAGTTTCCAAATTGGTCTTGTCATATAAAGAGAGTCTGATACATTCATAACCAATTGTATTGTACACTGCCTCAAGGTATTTCATTTTTTCAAACTCATCAGTGTCATAAAGATCTGTTTTATTAATAATAATTTTGGCGGGTATCCTGTAAGCTTCCGCCGTAATCAGAAACCTGTCTATAAATTCTACAGGAGTCTCAGGAAGAATAATGGTGATCATTAGAAATACCTGATCAATATTAGCAGCAATTATCTGGGAATGTTTTGAGAGATTTGAGGCTTTTCTTAAAATGTAATTCCTGCGGTCAAGTACTTCCGTTATAATTCCAGAATTATTCTTTTTATCTATTTCGAACAGTACATTATCTCCGACAGCGATGGGATTTGTTGTGCGCAATTCTTTCATCCTGAGCTTTCCCTTAATGGAACATTCAAGAATAATTCCTTCACCAAAGAGCACCTTACAACGACTTCCGGTAGATTTTACTACAACTCCCTTTTCCAAAAGAAAAATATTTGCAGCAAAAGTAAAGAAATTTGTTCCAGAAGATGAAAAACTGAGTAAAAAACCCAAAGAAGGACTAAAAAGCCAACATTTCACTTCAATCTCCTTTTTTTCACCCCCAGTCCACCAAGGCGATATTCAAAATCCACATCTTTTTTTAGTCCCGCTTTGCGGGATTGGGGGGTAAAAAAGAAAGATTAAAAAATATGCATAATTCATTCATTTTGAAGTACCTGGGAGGAAAACCCCTTTCGGGTTGAAGAGGTTAAATAAATAAAAAATTTGTTTTATTGATTAATTATCAGATGCCATCAGAAGGAATGGTTTCATCTCAAAACTATGGTAATAAGGTCTGAGCCTTTCAATATTATAATAATCTGATACTTTGACTACCTTTTTAGATGAAGTAACAACATCAATAGGGAGATTATCGTATCTTCCGTTCTTGAGAACTACTATTCTTCCATGCACCCCTTTAAGAATAAGATCAAGAGCGAGGTTTCCATAAGCCATCGGGACAATTGAATCCAGAGCATCTGGATCTCCTCCGCGTACCATATAACCAAGCTTCTGGTTTATTACATTTATTGTCTTGCCGTTATTATATTTCCCCGAAAGTTCTTTAAGTTTAGCTGACACCATATCGCCAATTCCTCCAAGTTTTGCATGACCATAAGCATCCTTTTCACTATCGGCAAAAACCATCTCTCCACCTTTAAACATTGCTCCTTCTGAAACAAGTACAACTGAATATTTGCTTGGATTTTGATTCCTGTCTTCTACAAGAAGTTTTGTAAGCAGATCAATATCAAATTCATATTCAGGTATCACACACCTGTTTGCAGCACCTGCCATTGTAGGCAGCATAGCTGTAAATCCGGCATATCTTCCGAATACTTCAAGAACCAGCAGCCTTTCATGAGACCCGGCAGATGTTCTAAGACTGTTTGTCATGTGAATGGTTCGCGTAACACAGGTACTGAAACCTATACAGTAATCGGTTCCCGGAACATCATTGTCCATCGTCTTTGGAATTGCAACAACATTTACCCCTTTTTTGTATAGATGAACACCATAACTGAGAGTATCATCGCCCCCGATAGGAATAAGATAATCAACTCCCAGCCATTCAAGGTTTTTAATTATCTCTGGAGTAAGATCATTTATTTCAGCATTATAGGTACTTTGAAGATGTTCAGGAACATTCGCTTTTGCCATATGGCTGGGCCTTGTCCTGGAGGTATGTAAAAAGGTTCCGCCGGTACGGCCTGCTTTATTAACAATATCGTCCGTAAGGACCTGAAAATTGTTGCTGTTGTCTACCTTGCTGTCTCTTATTAATTCGGTTATTCCAGCCCATCCCCTGCGAAGTCCGATTACTTTATATCCTTCCCGGTTCGCTCGGATTGTTACGGCACGAATTGCCGGATTAAGTCCGGGAACATCTCCCCCGCCGGTAAGAATAGCAATTATCCCTTTGGTTGTTTTGTGATTTGCCATGATCTTTTGCTTTTTATTTGATACCATTATAATAAATTTAAGACCTTAAAAGTAATCCTTTTTAATATTATTTCAAGAGAGTTCTGTTGCTCTATCAGATTATATGGAAACAGTAAACACAGAAAGGGTCATGTATTTTAGAATCAGCCCCGCTTGGAAATACCCTCGAGCTTATTTAAATCAACCACCTCAATGGTCTTTCCAAAGACTCTGATTATCCTCTCTTTTTTGAAATCAGATAATGTCCTGATAACGTTTGCTGTGCTCATGCCAATATAGTCTGCAATCTCTTTCCTTGAAACAGGTAGATCGAAGACCCTGGAATTATAAATCTCTTTCGTAAAATAAAGCAGAACAAAAGCCACCCGTCCAATCAGGTTTTTTTGTCTGATGTCGAGAGTCTGGCTGATTATTTTATCATTTATCATCGATATCTTTGTAAGAAGCCCCATTGCAAATCCTCCGTTTTTTAAAAAGAGTTGTTTGATAAAATCTAATTTCACCATGCAGACAACTGAATCTTCAAGGGCAGAGACAGAATATTGGTATCGTTCCTCCGAAAAAATGCTCATGTTACTTACAAATTCGAATGGCCTGGTAATAGTTATTACCTGCTCTTCTCCTGTGGCAGTTCTTCTATAAAGTTTGACAAGTCCGCTTTTAAGGTATTTAAAGTTGCTGATTTTCTCACCTTCATGATTTATTATCTCACCCTTGCGAAAAGATTGTTCCTCTTTGTTATTGCATAATTCTTCAATTGAGGGATCATCCAGGTAAGAAAATACAATATCCCGGAATTCACAACTTGCGCAGACACAAGGGGGTTTTTTTTCGTACACGCTTTTCAGTTTTTCACAAATTTACCATTTTTCTGATCATATTATCAAGTTTCAATTTGTTTTATTGCCAAATTTAAACCTAATTTGAAGGTCGAATAATGCAATTTGTCCATAATTATTTTAATGGTTTACAGAACTGATTACCATATGCATTCCTGCTATAGCGATGGACGATCAGCTCCGGAAGACTATATCGCTCCGGCTATCACTGCCGGTCTCAGTGAGATAGGTTTTTCCGAGCACCTTACTTTATTCAAAGACCTTGAAGATTGGAATATGAACCCCGAAAATATTTCTCTCTATATCAATCACATAGAAACTCTTCGGAATAATATAAAGAATATCAAAATTAAAACCAGTCTGGAGGTTGATTTTTTCGCTGGAAAAGAAGAAGAGATTAGTGCTTACCTTAGTTCCCTGCCACTAGATTATATTATCGGTTCAGTTCATTATCTCGGTGAAAAAACCGTGGATGTTGGTCCGGAATTTTATGAAGGAAAAAGCATCGACAGATTATTTGAATCATATTTTGATTCTGTTTCTGCTGCTGCAGCTTCAGGACTTTTTGATATAATTGGTCACTGCGATTTAATAAGAATCTTTGGTTATAAACCTTCCTCCGACCAGGAACCTCTTTACAGGAAGCTTGCAAAAACGATGAAAATACACAATGTTGCCTTTGAGGTTAACACTAACGGAAGAAACAGGCCTCTTGCTGATTTTTATCCCGACCGGAAGTTTCTACATATATTCCTGGAAGAAAATATACCTGTCTGCGTCAATTCAGATGCACACATGCCATCACGGGTAGGACAGTATTTCGATGAGGCGTATGAGTTGTTAAGATACGTTGGATTTACCGAAATGGCCGTTTTTGACAAAAGAGTTCGGCATATGGTCCCGTTTTGATATTCAGCGTATTATTTCCATCTTGATTACCCCCCAATCCCGCAAAGCGGGACTAAGAAAAGAGGTGGATTTTGCTGGTTTCACAGCACAGATATTAGTATTGGCCAATCGTTTTCAGCTAGCAAGATAATGCTCCAGAAAGATCTTTAAACCTATTGCGATTAATATCAGTCCTCCGATAATTTCGACTCTGTTTCCAAGTCTCTCACCTGCGGATTTTCCAATTCTTATTGCTGTCATGGAAGCGAGGAAAGTTACGATCCCTATAAGAACTCCTGATTCCCAGATCATTACATCCAGCATGGCAAAGCTTACTCCGACTGCAAATGCATCAATGCTGGTTCCAAGTGCTATTGTTAGAAGGACAATTGTGTTGCTGAAATCTTTTGTCTCGTCATCATTAGTGTTTTTAAGCCCTTCAACAATCATTTTAATCCCCAGGCATGCAAGCAAAGCTAAAGCTACCCAGTGATCTGTTGATTTTAAGGCACCAGAAATAACAGATCCGAGAAAATAACCAGCAACAGCCAGCCCTCCCTGAAAGACAGCAAGAATACTTGCAACTCTTATTGCTTGTCTGAAAAGTATACTATTCCTGATAACACCATATGATAGCGAAACAGCAAATGTGTCAAAAGATAAGCCCAGTGCAATAGCCAGTATTGTGAAATAGTCCATCGAGCGATCATAAATTGGGTAAATATAATATAAATCATCACTTAAAAGTTTTTGAAATTGATTGTATATATTTGAACACCATAAAAATGGTTGCAATGAGAGCTGTTATTCAACGGGTAAGCAGGGCTTCGGTGACAATCAAAAATAAGATCAAATCGGAAATCGGTATAGGTTTACTCGTTTTTGCCGGTATCGAAGAATCTGATAGTGATACCGATATTGATTGGCTTTGCAATAAAATAGTACAGCTTCGGATTTTCAATGACAGTAATGGAGTAATGAACCTATCAGTCTTGGATGTTGGTGGAAATGTCCTTGCAATCAGTCAGTTCACACTTCATGCAAAAACCCGGAAAGGGAACAGGCCATCATACATACGTGCAGCACAGCCCGACATTGCAATTCCATTATATAACAGTTTTGTCACCAGGCTCTCCCAGCTTATGGAGAAAGAAGTCGGCACTGGAGAGTTTGGGGCCATGATGCAGATTGAATTAGTTAACGATGGTCCGGTTACAATAATTATTGATACAAAAGAAAAGGAATAAGGTTAAGCAGGTATTGACACGAAATAATTTATAAGCATGAGCGATGATATAACCGAAGTCAAAACTTCAAAAAAATCTGTACTCCTTGTTGCGACTTTTGCAGCATTTCTGACTCCCTTCCTTGGTTCTGCAGTTAATCTGGCTCTCCCATCAATAGGAAAAGATCTCAATGCAAATGCGATTGAGCTGGGTTGGGTAATAAGCAGTTTTATTTTATCTTCAGCCATATTCCTTCTTCCTTTCGGACGGCTTGCAGACATTATCGGAAGGAAAAAGATATTTTCGCTTGGAATTTTACTGTTTACCATTTCAACTTTTCTTATAATATTCTCCCGAAGCATCACCACTCTTATAGTTTTACGGATATTCCAGGGAATATCCAGCGCCATGATATTTGGTACAAGCCTTGCAATAATCACATCTGTTTTTCAGCCCGGAGAGCGTGGAAGAGCTATGGGCATAAATATAACAGCAGTATATCTTGGCCTATCATGCGGACCGGTAATCGGAGGATTGCTGACCCAACATCTTGGATGGAGAAGTATCTTTGCATTTCTCGTTCCCTTTGGCATCATTTCCCTTATCCTCATAAACAGAAAAATAAAAACTGAATGGGCAGAGGCTGCTGGTGAAAAATTTGACTGGCTGGGTTCTGTCATATATGGAATTGCTCTGTCATCTTTCATGTATGGGTTTTCGAGGCTCCCCTCCACTTTTGGGTGGATCTTCATTACCATTGGAGTTCTCATGGCAGTTGTTTTCCTGATTGTTGAGAAAAAAATCAGCAATCCGGTTTTTGATGTTCGGCTAATTCTTCGAAACAGAGTCTTTGCTTTCTCAGGTATGGCTGCTTTAATTCATTATTCCGCAACCAGTGCCACTGGATTTTTTATAAGTCTTTATCTGCAATATCTGAAAGATCTTGATGCAAGAACTGCCGGTTTAATTATGATATCTCAACCTATCGCCATGACTCTTCTGTCCCCTGTAGCGGGAAAGCTATCCGATAAGAAAAACCCCGGAGTAATAGCATCAGCCGGCATGGGATTGACAGCTGCGGGACTCGTTTTACTATGCTTCTTAAAAGTGACAACACCCAATTATCTTATCGTATTATTACTGATCATGATGGGAATCGGTTTTGGACTCTTCTCATCCCCAAACTCAAATGCAATTATGAGTTCTGTTGAAAAACGGCATCTGGGTGTTGCATCTGGTGTTGTTGGAACAATGAGGATGGTTGGTCAGATGATGAGCATGAGTATTGCGATGATGCTCATTTCGTTATATATCGGAAAACAAACTATAAATCCTGCAACTTACCCTGGTCTGATTTCCGGAATGAGAACAGGCTTTTTAATTTTTTCGATATTGTCTGTCTTTGGCATTTTTGCCTCTCTGGCAAGGAATGAAAAACTAGGGAAATAAAAGATGAAATTAACCACCCCGTCACGCCTCAGGCGTGACGCCCCTCCTTGTTGAAGGAGGGGAAAATACTGATATATAATACTTTAATTCTCTCCTCCTTTGAAAAGGAGGAGTACCCCGAAGGAGGGAGGTGGTTTCTTATTCCGGCAACCCCTGCGTACCAGTATCGAGCACAAATTTCCAGCTTCCATCTGTTTGCTTCTGCCAAATCGTTATATAAGTTCCTTTGGTAGTTTCCCCGGTCGACTTGTCTGTATTGGAGTGTATGCCATATGTATACCCAAGATCTCCACACTGAGATATTTTTTCAAATAATGGTTCCCAGCTCAGAATAAAAGCAGTATCACTCTTGCCGGCAAAACGTTCCTTCAGGGTCTCTTTCCCTGTGGAAGGGAATGAATTGTTACGCAAAATAACTCCATCTTCGGCTATATAAAACAAAAAAGCTTCAAACATCCCCTCTTTTACTGACATGGCTGAAAAATCACGATCTGTCTGTAATAAAATTTCGCCAGACGGATTTTTGGTGTTTTTTGCACAACTAAATATGACAATTAAAATAATTATGAAAACAAAAAGCGTTATATTAACCCCGTTCTTTTTTTTCATAGCACTGATATTAAGTTTAACATAACAGATTATTTTATGACAAAACTATATCAAAAACTTATCAAATCATGTCCTTCGGAAACAGAAATCAAAAAAGGACTTAAGAAAGTATCTTCTGCCTCGCCGGCATTTCCTGATAAACATCTGCTGATGAGTCTTTTGAACCTGATCGATCTTACCAGTCTTAATACAACTGACAATAAGAGCCATATAATTCATTTTACGGGTAAGGTAAATAGCTTTTCAGGCCGGTATTCAAACATTCCGAATGTAGCAGCCATATGTGTTTATCCCAATTTTGTCTCTGTTGTAAAAGATAAATTATCTGCCAAAAATGTAAAAATCGCTGCAGTTGCAGGTGCATTTCCTACTTCTCAGACATTCCGGAGCATAAAGGTTTCAGAATGTAAGATGGCAATAGAAGCCGGAGCTGATGAAATAGACATTGTCATCCCCGTTGGTGCTTTTCTTGGAAACGATTTTGTAGGGGTTGCTGATGAAATAAGGGAGATAAAAGCGGCTATCAGGGAGAAACAACTTAAGGTTATTGTTGAATCAGGCCTTTTAGGTAATTATGAACAGATTTTCAAGGCATCTATGATTGCCATGGATGCTGGTGCTGACTTTATTAAGACATCTACCGGGAAAACAACTATCTCTGCAACGCCGGAAGCTGCTTTTGTAATGTGTCGTGCAATATCAGATTTCTATTCAGAAACAGGTATCCGGGTTGGATTTAAGGCTGCAGGAGGAATAGTTAATCCGGCAGATGCAATTAATTATTACCAGATTGTAACCCATTGCCTTGGTGAAGATTGGCTGAATAATACCTTCTTTAGAATCGGAGCAAGCAGACTTGCGAATAATATTCTATCCGAAATATCAGGTTCCAGGATTGATCATTTCTGATCATTAGTCTTTGGTTAATTTCGATTTTACTCTTTTAATTATCGCTACTTTTGTGTTTTGAATCCACAATAATGATAATAAATTCTTGTACAGACACACAGCAAGATACCGTATCAGGTACAAATGTTGTCTTTCAAGACTCGTCCAGGTTAAAATCTGATTCTGCCTCAACTATTAAAACTCTTCCGCTAAAAGATTCTGTTCGCCACAAATCATCCATAAGCCACAAACCAGTCCAATTTGATCTTGCCGATACGAATTCCGTTTGTATAAGGAATAGTATTGCCGACATCACATTTTACGATTCAAATAATATTGTTACTAAAATTGAATCAGGCTCTTCCAACAGGTTCCCTTTCATCTTTACTGAAAAAACCCAGCAAATGCAGTCTGAAGCAAGAACATCAATTATTAAACATCTTAAGCCTGGCCGGGATATACCTGTTCATCCATTTCACGATGACTGGATAATCGTGATCATACTTATTACCACGTTTTTATTTTCATTATTAAGAACAACATCAAAAAGTATGTTACCGGCTGTTTCCAGGTTTTTCCTGTTCCGTGGAATAAACGATCCTTCTTCACGAGACACTGGTGGATTATTTCAATGGCAATCAACAATACTAAATTTTATTTCATTTCTTATAATCGGACTTTTCGCTTATTCTGCTGCTGATTATTATGATTTCATGCCTTCCGCTGTGAGGGGAATAATTTTCTGGCTAATATCCCTGGGCATAATTATCTCTGCAGTTACTTTGCGGCATATTGTATGTGTAATAACAGGCAATGCCAGCGGGGAGAAGGAGGTATTCAGGGAATATCTGCTTGGTATTTACCAGTCTTACAGGTTCAGTGCATTGTTTCTTTTTGTTCTTATTATTCTGAATTCTTATACAGTGTTAATCCCTTCCAGAATGTATTTAATATCAGGAATAATTGTCCTCGGGATAACCTACCTGATCCGCGTTGTAAGACTATTGATAATTTTTATAAACCGAAATATTTCAATATTCTATTTGATTTTATACCTTTGTGCGCTGGAAATTCTGCCTGTTTTGATAACAGTGAAATATTTCGCAGGCCTTGTTTAGATTGGTGAGTGTTACTTTGAGAGTGAAACCTAAACTGTAAAGAGTTGAAAATAAGGAAGATTTTAGTATCGCAGCCAGAACCTTTGAATCCGAAATCCCCATATTTCGAACTGGCAAGAAAATATAATCTGAAAATTGATTTTAAACCCTTTATTCAGGTTGAAGGGGTTCCATCAAAAGATTTCCGTCAGCAAAAAATCAATATTCTTGACTTTACCGCTGTCGTCTTTACAAGCAAAACTGGGATAGATCACTTTTTCAGAATTTGTGAAGAATTGCGAATCGTTGTTCCTGATACCATGAAGTATTTCTGTATTACAGAGAATGTTGCATTTTATCTGCAGAAATATATTGTATACAGGAAACGTAAAATATTTCATGGGAAAGCTAAATTTCAGGATCTTATAGATGTTATAATCAAGCACAGGGAAGATAACTACTTTGTCCCTCTTTCTGAACCCCATAATGCTGAAATACCTGAATTACTTGATAAAAACAGTATCCGTTATACAATCGGAACTCTATACAAGACCATCAGCACCGACTTTTCGAATGTAAAGGATTTCGATTATGACATTCTTGTTTTTTATAGTCCTTCCGGTATAAAATCCCTGAAAGAGAATTTTCCAGGTTTTATCCAGGGCGATGTTAAGATTGCCGCTTTCGGACCAACAACAGCATGTGCAGTTGCGCAGGAAGGATTGAGACTCGATATTAATGCTCCCAATCCTAAAGCTCCTTCAATGACAATGGCTCTTGATGAGTTTCTAAAAGAACACAACAGAAATATAAGGTAAATTTTTTCAACAAAGACTTTCCCAAATCTCCGAAATGGTCATCCGGTAAGGCTTTTAGAATAAGTTTTTTATATGAATACCATCAGGGAGACATTTGATAAGTCTGAAAGGCTTTGCAGTAGGAAAATCATTGACGGCCTGTTTGAAAGTGGAAATATTTTGCACACTTCTCTTTTTAAAATTGTCTGGGGAAAAAGTCCTGTCCCACTTCCCGGTCCGGCTCAGGTCGTATTCAGTGTTTCAAAAAAAGGATTCCGGCTTGCTATTATCAGGAATCTGTTAAAAAGAAGAATGAGGGAAGCATACCGTAAAAATAAAAATTCACTTTATGAACACCTCGCTTCGGAAAATATTCAGATTGCCTTCGTTATTATTCTTAAAGGAAATGCGATTCCGGATTATCTGACTGTAGAAAAATCAATGAAAGAGATGATAAATAAGCTTATCGCTATTAATAAATAGGACTAAAAAGACGGAAGACGGAAGTCGGGAGTCGGGAGTCGGAAAGGAATAACAATCTTCGGACTTCGGTCTTCCGACTATTTAGTTACAAAATATGTTAAATTTGTTTTAATTGTTTCTTTATCAAACCCGTTTCCGATTTTTCTTCTTATTTTCGTCGTTCAAAATTAAGTCTCATTGGTTATGAAAAAGATACTTACAGGCAGGATAATCATAGTTCTAACCCTGGTACTGATTGCAGGCATCAGTACCGGTTTCCTGATCAATCAGGAAACCAGAGATTTCAGGATTGCTAAAAATCTGGACATATTTTTTTCTCTTTTCAGAGAGCTGAATACATTTTATGTGGACGAGATCGATCCTGATAAAGTGATTAAAGCTGGTATCGATAATATGCTAAAAACGCTCGATCCCTATACTGTTTATTATCCCGAATCAGATGTTGATGAATTCACATTCATGACAACCGGGAAATACGGTGGAATCGGGTCCCTTGTACGAAGCAGTGGTGATTATGTTGTTATCAATGAGGTATATAAGGGATTCCCTGCTGACCTGGCCGGGATAAAAGCCGGAGATCTTCTTAAAAAAGTAGACGGCACATCTCTCAAGGGATTTTCAACAGATAAAGTCAGTGAAAAACTGAAGGGTAATCCAGGAACAGATATTACTGTTACAATTGAAAGAAACGGAAAAGAGACAGATTATCCGCTTAAAAGGGAAAAAATTATCATTCCGCCTGTTCCTTACTACGGGATGATTGATCCAAGGACAGGATATATCCGTTTTACAAGCTTCACACAAAATTGTATTGAAGACGTTAAAAAAGCGCTTAACTCATTAAAAAATAATAACCCTCAACAGATCATTCTTGACCTCAGGGGAAATCCAGGTGGATTACTTACAGAAGCTGTAGATATCGTAAATCTCTTCGTCGCCCCGGGAAATGAGGTTGTATCAACTAAAGGGAAAGTCAAACAATTTGATGAGAGTTTCAAAACAACAAAACCAGCAATAGATGAAAAAATACCTCTTGCTGTAATTATTAACAGGGGTTCTGCATCAGCCTCAGAGATTGTTGCAGGAGCGATACAGGACCTTGACAGGGGCATAATTGTTGGCCAGCGATCATATGGAAAGGGATTGGTTCAAATCACACGTCCCTTAAGCTATAATACTCAGCTGAAAGTCACAACAGCAAAATATTATATCCCTAGCGGAAGATGTATCCAGGCTCGCGATTTCTCACACCCAAACGAAGATGGAAGCGTAGGCATCATTCCTGATTCTCTTATCTCTGAATTTAAAACAAGAAACAGCAGGATAGTTAAAGACGGCGGCGGTATTTCGCCGGATATTGAAATTCTATCGGAACCCCTGAGCCAGATTGCAGCAGAACTTTATCTTCGGAATTACATTTTCGATTTTGCTACCAATTACTATTGGGCTCACCCCGAAATAAAATCTCCTGAACAATTCTCTTTCACAGATAAGGATTATACCGACTTTAAAACACTTTTGCTGAATCGCAATTTCATCTACGAAACTGTTACTGAGGAGTCGCTCAATGAACTTATCACCAATGCAAAAAAAGAAAAATACTACGATATCCACAAAGATCTTTTTACTGAACTGGAAAAAGACATTGCACACAGCCTGGATCAAGATCTTACAATGTTCAGGAGCGAAATAACTGATCTTCTTGAAGATGAAATTATAAGCCGGTATTTTTACGAGGATGGTGCTATAGCATGGACAATAAAAAAGGATGAACAGATATTAAAAGCTCTTGAAATACTGAACAATAAAGAAGAATACAGTTCCATACTCAAAGGAAAAGCCGGGTCAATCCTTGTCACTAAGAAAAATGATCAGAACAACAGGAAATCAGATTACCCAAAAAACAGAAAAAATCAGGAACCTATTTAATCAGAGTTTTTTTGTTTCCACTCGTAAGAGTCATCATCAAAAATCTCTTTTTTCCAGACTGGTAATTTCTCTTTAACAAGTTCAACAGTCTTGCTGCAGGCTTGAATTGCCTGATGCCGGTGACCTGCCGAGACAAGAACAAAAAGAGATATCTCACCTGCTTTAACAGTACCTATAGAATGAACTATATCAATTGTTTTAGCATCTGCGAACTCCAATAAAACGGATTTTTTAATATTATCTGCTTCAGTTTTAACCATCCCTTCATAAGCTGAATAATCTATAGCCTTTACCTTTTTCCCATTGATTTCGTCAGCCCTAACCTGACCAAGAAAAAGGGAGTGGCCACCGGAATCGGTTTTTTCACCCATCTTTTCCATCAAATGAGATATTACTTTTTGAGTTATCGGCCCATCAATAAGATAATTCGTTACCATAGCGTATTAAAGATTGCTGTTCAAATCACTTATCCCCCTGCAAAGGGCGGCATTAAAGCTACCTCATCTCCGTCCTTCAGTTTTGGATCATTGTTAATGATCTCATTATTAAGAGAAATACGGAAGTTATAATGCACAACCTCCGGAAAGTCATCCTGTATCCTGTGTTTAAGATCGCCGATTGACTTCACCTCCCGATAGTGTATGCAGTTGGTACAGGTAACCTCTGCTAAAACACCGAAGAACAATACTTTAACTTCCATTTTAATATTATGTAAAAGAATTCAATGTGCCTCAAACCAGTTGTTGCCGGTACCCCAGTCAACCATCAACGGTACATCCAGTTTAACAGCATTGGACATTTCATATAAAACCATACTCTTAAGATTATTAAGCTCAGAGGTCACTACTTCAAAGATGAGTTCGTCATGTACCTGCAGGATCATTTTTGATAAATAATTTTCCGACTTCATCCTTTCGTGGATTCTTACCATGGCAATCTTGATTATATCTGCAGCACTTCCCTGGATAGGTGCATTTATTGCGTTTCTTTCAGCATTTCCTCTCACCACCTGGTTTCGCGAATGAATATCTCGGAGATATCGTTTACGTCCGAACATTGTGGTTACATAACCCAGATCTCTGGCTTTCTTAATGCTCTCATCCATGTAAACCTTAACGCCGGGGTAAGAATTGAAATAACCATCTATAAGCTCTTTCGCCTCTTTTCTCCCTATTGTCAACCTTTCAGAAAGTCCGAAAGACGATATCCCGTAAATGATGCCAAAATTAGCCGTCTTTGCCCTGCTGCGCATTTCCCGAGTGACATCCTCAATCTCTACTCTGAATATTTTAGCTGCTGTAGCAGCATGAATATCATTTCCGGAAAGAAAATCAACTATCATACTTTTATCCTTACTTAGATGAGCCATCAACCTCAATTCAATCTGGGAATAGTCGGCCGAAAAGAAAACATGGTTCTGTTCCGGGACAAAGGCTTTCCTGATCTCTCTTCCCCGGGTATCTTTAACCGGGATGTTCTGAAGGTTTGGATTATTTGAACTAAGTCTGCCGGTTGAGGCAACAGCCTGGTTGAAAGAGGTATGAATTCTGCCGGTTTTTTTATCAACGAGCAAGGGAAGTGCTTCGACATAAGTTGAAAGCAGTTTTTTAAGTCCTCTGTATTCCAATACTTTATCGACGATTGGGTGCTTGCTCGTAAGCCGTTGTAATATCTCTTCATTGGTAATGAACTGCCTTGTTTTTGTCACCCGTGCATTGCCATCAAGTTTGAGCCTAATAAAAAGAATATCTCCAAGCTGTTTCGGCGAGGAAATATTAAATTCCGTTCCTGCAAGAGAATAAATTTCTTTTTCAAGCGATATTATATCCTCCCGGAGGTTTACGGTTATTGCTTTAAGATCCTCCAGATCCAACTTAACGCCATACCTTTCCATGGCTGCCAGTACCCTGATAAGAGGCATCTCAATATTTCGGGCAAGATCATTCAATCCTTCGGTTTTAATGCGGGGTTCAAAGATGCTCTTCAGTTGAAATGTTACATCAGCATCCTCCACTGCATATTCCTTAAGCTTATTTCCCGGAACAGAACGCATATTTTTCTGATTATTCCCTTTTTCACCAATAAGCGATTCAATATGTACCGGACTGTAGGACAAATATGTTTCTGACAGAAGGTTCATATTATGCCTCATGTCGGGCTCCAGCAAATAATGGGCAATCATTGTGTCGAACAACGCTCCTCTGACTTCAATATCATAATTTGCCAGAACCTGGATATCAAATTTCAGATTCTGTCCAATTTTCAGAGTATCAGAATTTTCAAAAACCGGTCTGATTATTTCAAGAATGGCTTTTGTTTCCTGTTGTGATTCTGGAAAATGAATAAGATATCCTGATCCTTTCTCCCACGAAAAAGCAAGAGCAACCAACTCCGCATCAAGTGGATCAATACTTGTTGTTTCAGTATCGAAACAGAACTCACTAAGTGCCCCGACAGTTTTGACAAATTCTTTAAGGTCTGAACTATTTTCAACAAGTACGTAGTTATGATCAACATTTTCTATGGTTATTTTTTCAGCAACAGGGGCCATTGCCTCATCTCCGAAAAGGGAACCCTGAAGAGAATCTTTTTGAGGAGCAAATAATTGTTGTTGTTCCCTGGGCTTTTCCGATTTATCAATTTCTGCCAGAATCTTGACAGCAGTTCTTTTTATTTCCAGCTCATCAAAAAGAACTTTTAGTTTATCAGGGTCCGGAATTTCCAATATAAGAGCACTTTCATTCAATTCAACAGGAACATTCTGCTCTATTGTAACCAGCTTTTTCGAAAATTCAATCTGCTCCCGGTTATTTTCAATTATCTCTTTAAGTTTTCCCTTTAGTTTATCGGTATTCCTGAACAGCTCTTCAATACTTCCATATTCAGAGATCAGCTTCATTGCGGTTTTGGGACCAATCCCTGGTGCCCCTGGTATATTATCGGCCGTATCACCCATCAGGGCAAGAACATCAATTACCTGTTCCGGCCGCTGAACACAGAATTCTCTTTTTATATCATCAACACCCCACAAAATAGATTCATTTCCGCTTCGCGATGGTTTTAACATAAAGACATTGCCTGAGACGAGTTGAGCAAAATCCTTGTCAGGAGTCATCATATAAGTAATAAAACCTCGTTCAGAAGCCTTCCTGGCCAAAGTCCCAATTACATCATCAGCCTCAAACCCCGGATAATCTATTACGGGTATTTTATATGCTTCAATTAGTCGCTTAATGTAAGGGACAGCTTTTTTAATATCCTCCGGGGTCTCATCACGGTGAGCTTTGTACTCCTTAAACATCTCATGCCTGAAGGTCGGAACCGGAGTATCGAAAACTACGGCGATATGAGTTGGCTTTTGTTTCTGAAGAATTTCTTCAAGAGTCAACAGAAATCCGAATATAGCCGAAGTATTCAGCCCTTTGGAGGTTATCCTAGGGTTTTTAATGAATGCATAATAGGAGCGGAAAATAAGAGCGTAAGCATCCAGCAGGAATAGTTTTTTAGGGTTATTTTCATCCATAACTTAATTCTATTATTTTATTCAGTCAATTAAGTACTTTTGCATTATTCGTTATCAGAAGCAAACCATTCGGCGAATGATGTGGCTGTTTCAAAAAGTTTAAGACTGTGCAATTTTATTCCTGAAGGCAGGAGCCTGTTGATCCTGCCGGCAAAATCTGATACCAGGTTTTCACAGGTTGGTTGATAATCTACCAAAACCGTGTTTCCGAACATTTTTGTAAACATCTCCATTTTTTCTTTATCAAACCGCCTGCTTACAACTACTGCATGATCAAATACATTCACTATCTCTTTTTTCACAATACTTTTCAGGTCAGTAAAATCTATTACCATCCCATTCTTTGGATTTCCCGGCTCATCAACCGGGACACCGGAAAGAGTCACAAACAGTCGATATGAATGACCATGAACATTTCTGCATGGACCATCATAATTCCAAAGCGCATGTGCCATCTCAAAAGGGAATTCCTTTGTTACTCTTATTACTGAAGCCATAGTTTTTTTATTTAAGAATAATTTACAAAAATAACCATTCTACCTGATAAAGGTTTAATGTTTTACACAGCTTTTATGTAATTCAGGTAATATATATAACCATTAAAGCATGGAAAAACATTAAATATTTACCTTTACATTTATATAATTATCTTAATAATAGAGGATAATGGAAGAAAACGGTATCAGGTTAACTTTCCCTGCTATGTTTAATGAGACATTAAGAAAGTTCAGTAAGTACAATGCATTTGCATTTGTTGGTGAAGAACCCAAGAGCTATGAAACAGTCAGTAAAGAAATTCGTGCCTTAATTGCTTTTCTTGAGAAGAATGGGATTGGTCCCGGAGATAAGGTAGCAATCCTCAGTACCAATATGCCTAACTGGGGAGTAGCTTTCTTTTCAATTACCTTTATGGGGGCTGTTGTTGTACCCATCCTGCCAAATTTTTCGACTACAGAAGTTGGAAATGTTCTTGAGCACTCAGGTGCTAAAGCTATTTTTATATCCACATCCTTATTGCCGCAGATTGAACGATTTAAGTCCGAAGAACTTAAAATAGCAATTCTCATAGAGGATTTTTCTTTGATTTTTTCTGAAAAGAGTTCCTCCATATTTGACTCTTCAGCTCTTCCTGTTGAAAATTATGAGGTTAAAGAAGAAGATCTTGCCTCAATTATTTATACGTCAGGAACAACAGGCCGATCAAAAGGTGTTATGCTGACCCACAAGAATATTTCCTTTAATGCACTGAAAAGCAGAATGTTACTGCCAATTGATGAGAATGATCGTTTTTTATCAGTTCTGCCATTATCACACACGTATGAAAATACTCTTGGGTTAGTATTGCCAATGCTCTGCGGATCGTGTGTCTATTATCTCAGGAAACCGCCAACTCCGGCAGTTCTTCTTCCTGCTCTTGCTGAAATAAAACCCACATTAATGCTGACTGTTCCCCTGATAATCGAAAAAATATATTTTAATAAAATTATGCCTGCATTCACAGATAAACTGATCCTTAAGCTTCTTTATAAGATCCCGCCTTTCAGAAAAATACTTAATCAAGCTGCCGGGAAGAAACTGATGAAAACATTTGGCGGGGAGCTGAAGTTTTATGGGATTGGTGGTGCCAAACTAAATAAAACAGTTGAGAAATTCCTCATTGAGGCAAAATTCCCTTATGCAATTGGTTATGGACTTACAGAAACATCCCCCCTTCTTGCAGGATCTAATCCTCAAAAATCTGTATTTGAGTCAACCGGCCCTGCCATAGAAGGCATTGAACTCATTATAAATAACCCTGACAAAAAAACCGGGGAAGGGGAAATATGGGCAAAAGGGCCAACCGTTATGAAGGGTTATTATAAGGAGCCTGAAATGACGAAAGAGGTCCTTACTCCCGACGGCTGGTTTAAAACCGGAGATCTTGGAACATTCGACAGTAACAACTACCTGTTCATAAAAGGGAGATCAAAAAGTATGATTGTCGGCGCCAGTGGAGAGAATATTTATCCTGAGGAGATTGAATCAATTATTAACAACTTCCGTTTCGTTGTGGAATCGCTTGTTATTCAGCAACAAGGGAAACTAGTTGCCCTGGTTCATATTAACATGGAGGAACTGGAAAAGAAATATCAGACTCTTAAACAGGATATGACCAGGCAGGTTGAAGATAAAGTTGATGAAGTCCTTAATGAATTGCAGGAGTATGTTAATTCGCAGGTTAATAAATTCAGCAAGATTCAAAAGGTCGTACTTCAGCCTGTCCCTTTTCAGAAAACGGCAACATTGAAGATAAAGAGATTTCTGTATACCTGAACCCGGAATTAAATAAAGGGGGATGAGGTTAACCCTTCAATGCCTGCTGATATCTTTTATTTACCTCTTCCCAATTCACAACATTCCAGAAAGCATCTATATAATCAGCTCTTTTATTCTGATATTTCAGATAATAAGCATGCTCCCACACATCAAGAGTTAAAAGGGGTGTTCCCTTAATGGGTGAAAGATCCATTAGCGGATTATCCTGGTTTGGAGTACTTCCGACAGCCAGGTTCTTATCTGAGTTAAGATATAACCAGGCCCATCCGCTTCCAAACCTTGTTTTAGCAACAGTGTTAAATACTTCCCTGAATTTATCAAATGAGCCAAACGTTTTTGTAAACGCTGCTGACAATTCAGATGGTGGTCCTGCTGAACCTGTAGCAAGATTATTCCAGAAGAATAAATGGTTATAATATCCTCCACCATTGTTCCTTACAGCATCAGCCTGCTTTGATACTGATGCAAAAATATCGGTTAACTCCATCCCTTCAAGCGAAGTGCCTTTAATTGCATTTATAAAATTCGTATAATAAGCTCTGTGGTGCTTGTCATAATGAATTTCCATTGTCCTGGCGTCAATATAAGGCTCAAGGGCATTGTATGAGAAAGGCAGAGCAGGAAACTCAGGAGCAGGAGCACCTTCTATTTTGGTAGATTTAACAGTTACCTGATCATTACCAAGTACTTTTGGACCAACATAGACGGCTGCTGTTGCTAACCCAACTGACTTAACAAATTTTCTTCGTTCCATGATTTAATGTTTTTATTTAATAACATAGAAAATCTTTAATTGTTCACATCTAAGTTACAAAAAATCACGTATCACCATGTTTTTTTGACACTTTTAAAATGAGTCAAAAAAAAATCATACATTTATGATAATTTTTCTAAAAGTAAACTGTTCATGAGAAAAATCACAACCATTGGAAGAATTCTTTTCGCAATACCTTTTGCGCTTTTCGGGATTAACCATTTCATTATGATAGATTATTACCTTGGAATGTTGACTTCTTTTATCCCACTGGGTGCATACACGATAATCCTAACAGGTATTATGCTTATTGCTGCAAGTGTTAGTATAATTACAAAAAAATTTGTTAAATTCTCCACAATAATGCTTGCAATCCTACTCTTCTTTTTTATAGTCACAATACATATTCCTCATCTCATTAGCGACTCTGACAAAACTGTGACAATAATTGCACTTTTAAAAGACATCTCTCTGATGGGTGGATCGTTAATGATAGCCGGCATATATTCTGAGGAAGAAGAACCCGCGAAAAAATATCCGGGACGAGAGAAATGAAGAAAGACATTTAGATTTCCTGAAATAAAATTATTTTATCTTTATGCATTACAATATTCCAAAGTTTTGAAATGAGAAAATCTAAACTGTTTCTTGCACTATATGTCTGTCTGATAAGCATTAAATCATATTCTCAGACATCTCTTTTTGATCAGCAGCTGCAGATTGGCTTTGTTGAGAAGCAGGGCCAGTATGCTGCTCTGGATGCAAAGTTGGTTAACGAGGATGGTGATACGGTTCTTTTGAGGGACGTGATCATTAAACCCACCATTCTGAATCTGGTTTATTTTCAATGTCCGGGAACATGCAGTCCTCTGATGTGGGGAGTTTCTAAATTCATAGATGGCGTCGATCTTCAACTGGGTAGTGACTATGAAGTTGTTACGATCAGTTTTGATCCTGCTGAAAGGATTGATTTAGGAATTAAGAAGAAAGCGAGCTATATTAGTACAATGAAGAAAAAAGAGTCCGCAAAAAATTGGCTTTTTTTTGTTTCTGACAGTATAAACATCGCTAAATTAACTCAATCCGTTGGGTTCAATTATCAAAGGATAAACAATCAATATGTTCATCCTACGGGGCTGATAGCTCTTGCCTCTGACGGAAAGATTATCCGGTACCTACGCGGAATTGACTTTCTGCCCTTTGATATCAAAATCACAATGGTCGAAGCCGCTAAAGGCAAAATCGGTCCGAGTATCAATCGTCTTCTTGCAATTTGCTATGGCTATGACGATAAAGGTAATCAGTTTGTTTTTAATGTAACAAGGGTTTCGGCAATAGTGATTTTATTCATAATAGTTTTAATATTTTCAGTTCTGGCATTGACACGAATAAAATTAAAATTGAAGGTTAGAAAATGAGCATTGAGAACGGCATTGAGGAACCCAGCTATCTTGATCATATAGGGAAATATAAAGGTATCTTTTCCTGGATATTCTCCACTGATCATAAAAGGATAGGTTTGTTATACATGTTTTCTATCCTTACATTCTTCGCCATAGGGGCTACCCTTGGTTTATTAATGAAGTTTGAGCTTATTGCCCCGGGTAAAACCATTATGACCGCTCAGACCTATAATGCTTTCTTTACTCTCCATGGAATTATAATGATTTTTGCTGTTGTCATTCCAGGATTACCTGCTGTTTTTGGTAATTTCCTTTTACCTATTATGATCGGAGCAAAAGATGTTGCTTTTCCAAAAATCAATCTCCTGTCCTGGTACCTGTATGTCACAGGCGTTACATTAGTAATAATCTCTCAATTTGCAGGCCAGGGACCTCCGGATACAGGATGGACATTTTATGCTCCGTACAGTTTCAGAACTACCGGTAGTATGCTCCCCGCAGTATTTGGTGCATTTGTCCTAGGGTTTTCATCCATCCTTACGGGTTTGAACTTTTTAGTGACCATTCACAGGATGCGTGCCCCCGGAATGACATGGCTAAAAATGCCATTATTCCCCTGGTCACTATATGCTACAGGATGGGTCCAACTGCTTGCCACTCCAATTATTGGCATTACTTTACTTATGATTGTTGCTGAAAGGACAATGCACATCGGATTTTTTGATCCGACTCTGGGTGGCGATCCTCTTCTCTATCAACATTTATTCTGGACTTATAGTCATCCGGCAGTTTATATTATGATATTGCCTGCCATGGGTGCAATTTCTGAGATCATATCAACTTCCTCTCATAAAACAATATTCGGATATAAATTCATGGTTGCCTCTGTCCTTGCAATTGCCTTTGTAGGTTATTTCGTCTGGGGGCACCACATGTTCACTTCCGGAATGAGCAGTACAGCTCTTTATACATTTTCACTTCTGACATTTCTCGTGGCTATCCCGAGTGCAATAAAAGTATTTAACTGGATATCTACAATGCATAAAGGCTCAATTGATCTGCAAACACCTTTTTATTGGGCAATAGCTTTCATCTTTGTATTCATGGTAGGTGGATTTTCCGGACTTATTCTTGGTTCACTTGCAGCCAATGTGCATTTGCATAACACGCATTTTGTTGTGGCCCATTTCCACTTTATAGTATTCGGAGGAACTGGTTTTGCTTTTTTCAGTGCTATGCATTACTGGTTTCCGAAAATCACCGGTAAAATGTATGATTCAAGATGGGCGAATATAGGATTAATCCTCTTTTTTACAGGATTTATTACCCTGTATGGTCCTATGTTTTATCTGGGATTTAAAGGTATGCCCAGAAGATATTATGATTATGATGAAATTTTTCATGCAGGAAACATAATTTCAACAATGGGATCATGGATCCTTTACTCCGGAATAGCAATAATTATAATTAATTTGATCTCTTCATTAAAAAGCGGTTCTAAAGCCCCATCAGACCCCTGGGGCGGGAAGACCCTGGAATGGACCGTCCCCTCGCCTCCGCCAGTCGAAAATTTTATAGAAACCCCTGTAATTACCAAGGGACCATACGACTACAAATGAGTACAACTTTAGAAACCCACCGGGATGATTTGACATCTAAAACCGGAATGTGGTTATTCCTCTTTACAGAAATGCTGTTATTCGGTGGACTTTTTGTGGTTTACTCAGTATATCGATACAGGAATGGCGTGGCATTTCACCTTGCTGCCCGGGAATTGAGTGTGGCTATCGGTACAATTAATACTATTATTCTCTTAATCAGCAGTTCTACAATCGCTATGTCGATTACAGCCATCCAGAAACAAAATAAAAAATTTGCACTTTTGCTACTTAGTATTACAATCTTTCTCGGACTGGCTTTTCTTGTAAATAAATACTTTGAATGGGGAGAACATATTAAGGAACATATTTATCCAGGATCCTCTATTCTCGCTCTTCGCGGCCAGGGCGATGTTCTTTTTTATGGTTTATATTTTTTTATGACCGGGCTTCATGCTTTACATATCATTATTGGATTGGTCTTTATCGGAGTTATTGGGGTATTAATTTTCAGGGATAAAATTAACTCTGACAATTTTGTTTTGCTTGAAAACAGCGGATTATACTGGCATCTGGTTGACCTTATCTGGATTTTCCTTTTTCCCTTGTTTTATCTCATTACATAAAATTGATAGAAATAATGGAGAATGAAAAAAATCATATAATTCCTTATCGGACATTTCTTTTTGTACTGGCAGGGTTAATAGTTTTAACCCTTACCTCGGTAGCCCTGACACAAATTTACCTGGGCACACTGACAGTTCTACTTGCTCTCCTGATAGCAGCAGTTAAGTCCTCATTTGTTCTACGCATTTTTATGCATCTTAAGTTTGAGAATAATATGTTTTCCATTGTGGTTATTGCTGTTGTCCTGCTCATAAGTGTGGTAATAATAATAACCTTGCTGGACTACCTTTATAGATAATAAGTATGTATTCAACCACAGGAATTGATGCTTCAAATTATGTATCTACGTTCAATACTGCATTTTACTTTATTGCTGGTATTTCATTATTATTCCTGACAGGGCTTACATTTATTATGCTCTATTTTGTCTTCAGGTATAACAGGAAGAAGAATAAAACCGCAACCCAGATTGAAGGGAATACTCTATTGGAGATCACCTGGACAGTTATTCCCATTCTTTTGGCCCTGGCTATGTTCCATTATGGCTGGGCAGGATGGAAACCTATGAATAAACCTCCAAAGGATGCTCTAAGCATAACAAGTGTTGCAAGGATGTGGAGCTTTTCCTTCATATATGAAAATGGTAAGCAAAGTCCCGATTTGATTGTTCCTGTCAATACCCCGGTAAAAATAAAACTTATTTCGTTAGATGTAATTCACAGTCTGTTTATTCCTGTGTTCAGGATAAAATCTGATATGGTCCCGGGAAGAGAAAAGATGATGTGGTTTCTTCCACAAAGTGTAGGTGAATATGATCTTTTTTGTGCTGAATATTGCGGATTGCGGCATTCTTATATGAATGCGAATGTTAAAGTTTTGTCAAAGGATAATTTCACCTCCTGGTATGTGGATACCTCCGCGGTAATCAAGGTAGCCGAAGGATCATTCCCCGGCTCCGCAGGACTGGGTATCATGAATGCCCAGGGTTGCAATGCATGTCATTCTTCAGACGGTTCAAAAATTATTGGCCCAAGTTATCTTAATCTGTTTGGAGAACAACAGGTTGTAATAAGGGATGGAAAAGAAATCTCGGTTAAAGTGGATGAAGAGTATATTAAAAGAGCTATTTTCGATCCCAATTCAGAAATAGTTAAAGGATATCCGAAGGGATTAATGCAGAGTTATAAAGGATCACTAAGCGAGGATGATGTATTAAAAATAATTGACTACATGAAATCCCTTAATGAAAAATAAGTCAGGAAATAAACTTAAGTATTATCTGGAACTAAGTAAACTAAAAATAATGATTCCGGTAAGTCTCACAGGATTCACCGGATACTTTATTTTTGATCCACATTTTTCAGTTAAAATATTATTAATAAGCTTTGGGATTCTCTTAATGGCAATTTCTGCATCTGTTCTTAACCAGATACAGGAAGTTGAGTTGGATAGTAAGATGAACAGGACGCACAACCGTCCAGTTCCCGCACATAAGATCAGTCTGCAACAGGCTACATTATTCTTCCTATGCAATCTTATTGCAGGTACAGCTATTCTTTATTCCGCCGGGAATCTTAAAGCTGCACTCATTGCCTTGATTACAATTTTATGGTACAATGGGATATATACAAATTTAAAGAGAATAACCGCCTTTGCAGTGGTTCCGGGCGCAGTAACAGGTGCATTGCCTCCGCTTATCGGATGGGTAGCGGCCGGTGGAGGAGTATGGGATAAACCAATCCTATTTCTTGAATTTCTGTTTTTTACAGGCCAGATTCCTCACTTCTGGTTACTGATCCTGAAATACGGAGAGGATTATAAAAAAGCAGGGATTCCAAGCCTTACAGATATTTTTAAAAGGACCCAGATTAACAGGCTCACTTTTACCTGGGTAGTATCCTCTGTAATTGCAGCTTTGTTCCTGTGTTATTTTGAAATTATTCAAACCGGACCGATTGTTGGAATTCTTCTGATCGCATCTTTGTTTCTGATCTGGTATTTTTTTGACCTGATAAAAATCAAGGTTAATAAGCTTGATTACAGCAGATATTCAATACTCCTTGACTCCTACTTTTTGCTGGTGCTTCTACTTTTAATTTCAGACAGGATAATTGCATAATTCCCAATGAAACTCTTAATCCGGTCTTGATCTGGATTCTGATTTTAAAAGCGATGATTCAGGCTTTCTTCCAGATAGGGATGATTGAGTGGGATAATTTTTGCTTTGCTGAGAGTGGATGCCACTACCAAAGCAAATAAACCGGCATATCCTAGGAACATACCTGCTTCAATCCAACCGTATCTTAAGACGCCTGTTGTTCCAGGAATAACCTGCACAAAAAGGTCTATATATTGCCCGATAATGAGAAATATTATAACTATTACGATCACTATCATATTCCTGCTGCTTTTCACAGGAAGAAGTAGTAAGAAAGGTATTGCCCAGTTCAATCCGATCTCGAGGAAAAACAATGTCCTCCACCCTCCCTGCCAGCGAATATAGTAGTAGATTGTTTCTTCAGGAATATTCCCATACCAAATAATCATAAACTGCGCGAACCAGAAATATCCCCAGACGATGGAAAGCATGAAAATATATCTGGCAAAATCGTGTAGATGATACTTATTTAAGAACGGGAAATATCCCCTTTTATAGAGAATAAATACTATCAGTGTTAAGATGGATACACCATGCAAAAATGCTGCCACCAAATTTTTCAATGCGAAAATAGTACTGTACCAACCCACATCAATAGACATTATCCAGTCAAAAGCTGAAAGGGAAAAAGTTATAGCAAGAATGAAGACAAGTATTTTTGAATGTAACTCGCTTTTACCAAACAACGACAGAATACCATCCATATTCGCCGGATCGGTCATATCTTCCTTAAGCGAAATATTTCTTAATTTACGGATAAAAATAATCCACAGTGTAAAGTAGATAATCATCCTGACAAAGAAGAAAGGAACATTCAGGAAGGCCGATTTATGCTGCAATAAAGGAACTAAGGCAACGGCTTCTTTATGAGACCAGTGATATAGGTCATCCATTCCGAAACAGAGAAGAAGAAAAAAAACTGATGCGAAAGGGATGTAAGACATCATAGCTTCAGAAACTCGCTTGAATGCCGATGACCATCCCGACTGGGAGATACTCTGAATAACAAAGAAGAAGATTCCTCCCATGGCCAGCGAAAAAAAATAGTAATTAACTATCAGATAATTGGCCCAGGTTAGCTGAGAATTTGAAAGAAGTCCAAAAATGAAGGTGCCGACACCTATGCCAATCAAAATTAAGGTTACTATTCTGAAATTTCTGGAAACAGTTATTTGCTCCTTCATTATGCTCATTTTTTGGGTATAAATTATAAATATCCTCTGCCAATCTGTTTGTTGCTGTTACCAAAGCCGTAACTAATACTATTTATTAACCCCCATATTACTATCTGAAATCCTCTTTGCATCTTCCTGCAGGGCCCTGATATACAGTACTAACGCCCATCTGTCATCAGTTCTTATCTGAGATCCATGTGCACCCATAGAACCAAAACCCATTGTTATTGAATGAAATAACTCCCCGTCCCTCAATTTAGCCGCATTATTCCCTGAAATGGAGCGGGGTTTTAATGGGTATAAACCACTGGTATAAAGAGGTCCGTCCCCTTCTCCACTAATGCCATGGCATCCGATGCAGAATGTCGAATAAACCATCTTTCCCCTTGAAAGTACTTCAGCAGTCGGTAATATCGGATTAACGAGCTCCTTTCCTGCACTGATGCGAGACTCCGGATCAATTGTATATTCAAAAGGAGTAAATCCCCTGGGAACAGTTCCCTTTACAGGGACTCTCATAGTCATTCCGTCTGCAAAGTTTGGATTTTTTGTAAAAGTCTCATAAGCAGTTGAATAAAACATATCCGGAAAATAATCCCAACCCGGATTGTTCCTGTTCCTGTTGCAGCCATATAAAACCACTGAAAAAAGAACCAGGAAAACTACTTTGTAAATATTTCCCGACATATGATTATATTTCATGTCTTAACATTTTCAAATTCTTTATCAAAAACCTCAACGGCACCATTTTCTTTCATTACTCTACCGGCTCTCTCATCTCTTGATTTATCCTGAACATCTGAAGTCACAACTATCACAAATTTATCATCTGTTGCCCTAAGGTCAAAAATTGTATTATCACGACCGGGAAAAAGTTTTGACCTGGCTGAAAAGACAGCAAGACTTGCAATAGTTACAGTTAAAATGGTAATGACAATTGTAACAACAATGAATGAAGGAAAGGAGTTGAAAGGTTTACCTCCATAGACTATTGGCCAGTCGATGACGCTTGTGTAATAAAGGAATGCCAGAGTTGCAATAATTCCAAACAGGCCGAATAAATATGCGGCTGTCGGTAGTCTTGATTTACGCTTCAGCAAATGGAATACTTCATGAACCGGATATGGTGTAAATACATCATAAATTAAAAAATCCTGCTCCTGCAACGATTTAATAGAGGAAAGAAACTTTTCCTCTTCATCGAAAATCCCTATTGTAAAAGCTCTGATCATATTTAAATCCGGTTAATCCTCTTTTTTATTCCCAATATGTGCCACGCTCTTCAATTCGCTTATGGCCATCATCGGAATATAACGTATGAAAAGCAATACTCCGCAAACAAATAATCCAAGGGTCCCGACATACACCCCAATATCGATAACAGTCGGACTGTATGAAACCCAATTAGAGGGCAGGAAATCTTTACTTAGCGACGTCACCACTATATTATACCTTTCAAACCACATTCCGAGGTTTATGAAAAGGGAAACTATCAGCAGCCCAATCCAGTTTCTCCTTATTTTTCTGAACCAGAAAAGCTGAGGAATTATTGCATTGCAAACAATCATTCCCCAGAATTGGGTTGTATAATCGCCTGTAATTCGACTCCTGAAGAATGTGAACATTTCATATTCATTGCCTGAGTACCACGCGATAAAGATTTCGGTCATATAAGCGGTCCCCATAATCAGAGATATAAAGATAAGAATCCTGGCTATGGCATCCATGTGATTATCAGTAATGTAATTGGTAAGATTGTAAATTTTCCTTATAACAACCATAAGTGTCATTACCATTGCAAATCCCGAGAAAATAGCCCCCACAACAAAGTAAGGCGGGAAAAGGGTTGTATGCCAGCCAGGTTCGACACCTACTGCAAAGTCGGTAGCAACAATTGAGTGAACAGATACCACAAGTACAGCAGCTATACCTCCAAGTACGAAACTAAGTGATTCAAACCTTATCCATTGCCGGCTTGAACCGGTCCATCCCAGGCTGAAGAAACCATAAACAGCCTTTTTTATTTTCGAAGTTGTTCTATCACGAATTGTCGCAAAATCTGGTAACGCTCCAAGATACCAGAATGATGCTGATATCAGAAGATAAGCTGTAATTGCAGCAAAATCCCAAAACAAAGGGGAGTTAAAATTTACCCATAACGGACCGCGCGTATTCGGGTAAGGAAAAATATAAAAGGCAAGCCATACTCGTCCCATATGCAAGGCTGGAAATATTGCAGCTGACATTACCGCCAAAACAGTCATGGCTTCCGCAGCCCTGTTAATTGAAGTCCTCCACCTTTGCCTGAGTATCAGGAGAAAAATTGAAAATGCTGTCCCTGCATGTCCTATTCCTATCCACCATACGAAGTTGATGATCTCCCATCCCCATCCAACAGAATTATTTACACCCCAGGTGCCAATTCCTTTATAAACAGTTATATAAATAGCATAAAATCCAAAAAGTGCTGCTAATGATGAAATTCCAAAAGCAATAAACCACCATGCTCCAGGACGGATTTCCATTGGGGCAATTACATCCTTTGTAATCTGACTTAGTGTCTTATTACCTTCAATTAGCGGACCTCTGATTTTTCTGGTATACATCGATTTCCTTCTGACTATTTATGAATTAAGTTTTTCATCATTCCAGACTTTGGTCAGGTACCTTGTATTAGGCAGCGTATGCAATTCTTCCAGCAAGTGGTAACACCTTGGATCTTCGAATAACCTGGAGACTTTACTATTCCTGTCATTCAGATTGCCAAAAACGATGGCCTTCGAAGGACAAGCCTGCATACATGCTGTCTTAATTTCGTTATCATTAAGTGCCCGGTTTTCCAGCTTGGCCTGCAGTTTTTTCTCCTGTATCCGCTGAACACAGAAAGAACATTTTTCCACAACTCCTCTTTCTCTGACAGTTACATCCGGATTTAAAACCATTTTACCCAGGTCCGATACAGTATTAAAATCAAATGCTTTATTATTGGTATAGCGGTACCAGTTAAACCTTCTTACTTTATAAGGACAGTTATTTATGCAATATTTGGTGCCAATACAACGGTTGTAAGTCATCTGGTTCAAACCTTCACTGCTGTGGTTGGTGGCTGAAACCGGGCAAACATTTTCACAGGGGGCATTATCACAGTGCTGGCATGTAAGTGGCTGGAAGTAAACCTTCGGATCATCCGGTGAATCTGAATAATAACGGTCTATTTTAATCCAGTGCATGATCCTTCTGCGTATCACTTCTTCTTTTCCAACGACAGGAATATTGTTCTCTGCCTGGCAGGCAATAACACACGAATTACATCCAACACACGAGTTCAGGTCTATTGCAAGACCCCAATGAAAACCATCATATTTCACCTCAGGATAAAGAGTTTTATGAGTTGATTCAAATTCATTGTGTAACTCATTTCCTGAGGAGGGGTTACTTTTATATTTACTAAGAACAGTTTCTCTTACAATCGGCCTTCCTTCCATCGAATAATGGAGCTGCGTAAGGGCTAATGACCTTTGCTTAGAGGTGTTTTCCAACTTGTCAACAGCAAACCCATATAACCTGTTCCCGTCACTTATTCTGACAAAAGGATATAAATTTACACCGATATCTGTGCATACCGGACCGGAATTTGTGTGTCCGTAACCGAGAGCAATCGAAATTGTACCCTCAGCCTGGCCAGGCTGAATAAATGCAGGTAGTATCAGCCCTTCCCTGAGCTTAATTAAGGTCCCCGTCTGGATGCCCAGCCTTTCTGCATCGCTGATTGAAATTGCGGCTACATTTTCCCAGCACTGACGTGAAACAGGATCAGGTAATTCCATTAACCAGGGATTATTGGCATGCATACCTGTTCCCAGTGCTACACTTTCGGAAATAACAACTTCATATCCTCTCGCTCCGGCATTTTCTGAAGAATTCATTGCCCGTGAAAGGCTTTCATTTTTAAATTGATATGGTATATTAGCTGTAAACTTATAGCTGAAGAGACCATTACCGAGAGAGAGATTCCAGAATCTTCTGAAATCTGATATGTCTGAATGTGGGAAAAATAGCTCTTCCCAGTTTGAAATCAGATAATCATGGTAGAGGATTGAACTTCCCGACCATTTTAATAATGAATCGTGGAAAGAGCGGGTATTAAAAAGCGGATTAATACATGGCTGACTTAAACTGAGCTGCCCGGGAATAACCTCAGCATCATCCCATGATTCAAGATAGTGGTGAACCGGACATTCATACTTCCCTTTCCCGACTGTTTCGTTAAGACTGACTGCCATATTTACAGTCAGTTCTGCATTTTTCATACCCGTCAGAAATTTCTGAGAATCAGGGTAGTCATAAACCGGATTGACATTATACATCAACAGCGCGTTAACCTTTCCTGCATTTAAATCATTTACAAGATTTTCCATCTTGCTGTCAATACCTGAAGCAATGTTAAGATAATTGTTCAGATCGATGCAATCGGTATAGTTGCCTAAAAGAGAGTTAATTCCATTAACAATGATCTGGATATCAACATTGTTAGTCCCTGATACAACAATGGAATTTCCTCTTGCTGCAATCAGATTATCTGCAAGTTCTGAAAGGTCTTCTTTAAAGGTACCACCCGGGAATATATCAGCCCCTGTTTTTTCAGCAATTTTATTATACAAATCAATGAGCAGGATTTTTTCCTCAGAAGGTTTTATTTTCTTCCTTATATCCGCATTGCTACCCGTAAGGCTCATACCCGATTCATAATGAATGTGCCGGAGCATATCTTTCTCTCCGTTGTCCAGTTTTCTGCGTGATACATAACCTGGAATAAAATGAACAGGGGATACCCATGTGCCAAGGAAATCAGCATTAATTGAAACAACAATGGAGGCATTCCTGAAATGATAATCAGGGATTACCTTTTTCCCGAAACATATAGAATTAGCCTCAAGTATAGCTGAATATGAGACAGCATCATACTGTACCCATTTAAAATTCTTAAGACCAGCTCCGAATTCACTTATCAGCCTATTGGTTGTAGGTGAAATAAGGGTTGAAGTAAGAAGAATAATCTCTCCTCCCGCTTCATTGATTCTTGCAAGCTCATTGATAATCTGTTCGTCAACAATATCCCATGAAACAGGTGAATTATCTGCAGCAGGATTCTTGAGCCGTGCATCATCATAGAGACTTAATATGGAAGCTTGTACCCGTGCAGTAGTGCCCTCCCTGTTAAAAGGGGAGAGAAGATTTCCTTCGATTTTTATTGGCCGTCCGTCACGTGTTTTTACCAGAATGCCGGAATATTCATGACCATCATAGAAATTTGTTGCATAATATAATGCTTTGCCGGGGACGATTTCGGGGGGATGTATTATGTAAGGTATGGCATTCTGAACCGGTCTTTTGCAGCTGGCGAGAATTGAAGAGGAAACAAGGCTGAATCCTAGAGTTTTCAAAAAATCCCTCCTGGAAGTACTTTGTATTAAGAGATCACCTCCTGACATTTCAGGTAAATGGTCTATAGGTTGTTCATCACCATTACAATCATTACCGGTGGTCAGACCCTTAATTTGCTCAGGATTATTCCTCTCTTTTTTCATATCCCTGTTCCTTATCAAAATTCCGTTATTAATAATGGCACTTCATACAGTCTCTTCCACCGAGCATGTTCACTGTGACACTGTCTATCTCACCTTTTTTAATTTTTTCAGCTATACCCTTGTAATCTGAATAAAACCGATTGTTAAGAATATTGACTTTCTTACTGCGATGACAATTAAGGCACCATCCCATTGACAGGTCGGATACCTGACTGATTACATTCATCTCTTCAACATTACCGTGACATTCCTTGCAGGTGATTCCTCCCGACCCGACATGCTGTGCATGACTGAAAAAAACATGATCAGGAAGGTTATGTACTTTAATCCATTCAATCGGTTTAATGCTATCGAAAGCAGTTATTACCTTTGCTATTTCAATAGCTCCGGAGCGTGTCCCATTCCGCACCAGCAGGTGGCAATTCATACAGACATTTTCTGACGGAATTCCAGCAGATTTGCTGTATTGAGCATAGCTGTGACAATAAATACAATCTGTTCCATTCTGCCCCGCATGAACCGCATGGGAAAATTTAACGGGCTGATCAGGTGAATAATCCGGAGAACGGCCAATTGCTAAGGCATTAACAATAAGCGTGTTGGTAATAAAAATGCCTGTGGAGAAAAGTATTACGTAATTAATCCACTGTTTTTTTAATATTTTGCTGATTATAAGATCAATAGTTGAGAAAAGAAATAAAACCGCGGCAATAATGAATAATAATAGATTAGTTATTACCGGCTTATTGGGTTTAAGTCCTATATAAACGAGTTTATCCAAATAGGCTTTAATCAACATAATATCTTCAGGGGTCAGCTGAAATTCTTTGTGAACCAGAGTCATCTTCTTCCCGACAGGATTGAGCAATACCTTGCTTAAATCCCCGGCACTTTTATCCAGATATTTCTTAGAAATTTCCAGGGCATCAGGATTCCAGTTCAAGGTGTCAGATACACGTGTATTATGACAACTGGCACATTTTATTGATTTATTTTCCAGATATACCAATCCAAAAAAAAGCCTTTCTCCCCTTATAAGGTCTTCAGAATTAAAAGTCCTATGTTTATAAATGACTGAATCTTCTATCTGAATTATATCTGAGAGACCAGGAATAATAATACCTGACAGGAAAATGGTTAGGAGTAGATATCTAATTTTTCCTACAGAAAAAGAGTTGCACATTAAAAGTAAATTATAGAATATTTAAAATTAAATCACCAGAATTAAGTCAGTATTTCCCAGCAAAATCCATCAAACTCAAAAATATGAAAATGATCAAAATAATTTAGTAATAAGCCAATAATTATTTCATCCAAATTAATGTCTCCATAAAGATAATTAAACCCTTATATCTGTCTTCAATCTTATTCGTCAATTTTTTCACAACTCTGAGGTTATTAGAAAAATCTCTCATGAAAACTCTTAATAAATGAGAAATAAGGCTGATTTCTAATTTTAATTAATGCTTTCCCTATAAAAGGATCCCGGGAAATATAAGGCTCTTTTATTCTGATAGATTCCTTCAGTTTTCTCATTATGCTTTTAATAATTGCATTATCAATTCTGAAAGGCGTCTGGAAGACACCAATCTCAATTCCGGAATAAATAAATATCTAATTATTATATGATTATTAGATTCTATCATCATATCTTTGTATCAGAAATACAATTTTTAAAGGTCGTCGTCGTTTGCTTAATAATTAATTTATAACACAATGAAAAAACTATTACCTATTACACTGATATTTATTCTTTCAGCAGGTTTTCTTACCAGCTGTAAAAAAGATAAGGGTGAGCCTCCGGTTTTGCCTCCACAGGAATCTATGACTATTGATTTCACCAATTTCGTTTCCGGGAAAAAGTCTGCTGATCTTATATCCGACCAGAAAGGTACTGAAAACAGCAACTGGGAATTTGCTGCAGCAGTGGCTGGGGTCTGGAATTCCCTCATGAATACTACTCTTGTGGTTCCAGTAACTTCTTATAAATTTGCAGCTGACTATGATCCGGGGTATCTCGATGTAAATACATGGCAATGGAGCTATAATTTCAGTGTGGCAAGTGCACCGTACAAGGCAAGGCTTATAGGGCAGATCAGTACCAGTGATGTTTTATGGAAGATGTATATTACTAAAGACGATCCGGGCGGCTTTGCGGAATTTGTTTGGTTTGAAGGAACATCCAAACTTGACGGGACCGGAGGGCAATGGATTTTCAATGAAAGTGCCCAATCAAAGGTACCAATTCTTCAGAATGACTGGACAAAAACCGGCTCTTCAATTAGCCCTGTAAAATATACATACGTGAAAAACGACACGTTTAAAAACAGTTATATTGAATACGGGTTAACAACCAGCACTTTAAACGCCTATTATATTATTCATTACTACAATGGCCTGAAGTTTTCAGATGTTAATGTTGAATGGAATACAACCACCTACAATGGCAGAGTTAAAAGTTTAGATTATTTGGGAGATGATAACTGGTATTGCTGGGATGCAAATAAGATCAATGTTACATGTCAATAAAAAACTGATGATCCCCTTAAAAAACCCCGGATAATACCGGGATTTTTTATTTCTTCTTTTAATATCTGCAATACTATCTAAAATCATATATTTATTGGTACTTCACTGTGATCAAATTTTTTACTATTTTGCAGCTCTGAATTTTAACTAGTCCAAAATGTCAACAGGAAAAAAATCTGTTTTACTTATACTGCTGATCCTGTTTGTTGATCAGGTTCTGAAAATTTGGGTCAAAACCCATATGGAGATCGGACAGGAAATACACATGTTTGGTAATTGGGGTATCTTTCATTTCATAGAAAATAATGGAATGGCTTTCGGGATGGAGATGGGAGGGAAACCAGGCAAATTCATTTTGAGCATCTTCAGAATTGTTGCAATTTTTGGTATTGGCTGGTTTCTTAATTCACTAATAGACAAGAAAGCAAACCTCGGACTGATTCTTTCTGTCAGTGCGATTATGGCTGGAGCATTCGGGAATATTATTGACAGTGCATTCTACGGTATAATCTTCAGCGAAAGCTTCAACCAACCTGCTGTTTTGTTCCCTCCGGAAGGTGGATATTCTTCTTTCCTGCATGGAAAAGTAGTTGATATGTTCTACTTCCCTATAATTAACACACACTGGCCCGATTGGTCACCAATTAAGGCGGGGGAATCATTTGTGTTTTTCAGGCCGGTTTTTAATATTGCCGACTCGGCAATAACCTGCGGGGTAATATCAATAATATTATTTCAGAAGAGAATGTTCAAAGATCTTTCCTGATCACTTTAATGCTAAAGAGAAATTTAACTCTATTGCCGGCAACAACTGCTGACACAGCTCAATATTGTTTTCAGGTTCTCGTGCTTCAGAAAGTACCATGTATTCTTTCCTTCCCTTTTTGAAGCCAACACTCCTCTGTCCTTTAGAATTCCAAGATGATGCGAAGCTGTTGATTGTTCTATTCCGAGCTGCTTATGAATTTCAGTAACCGTTCGTTTTCTCCCGTCTTCCAGGCACCCTAGAATTGATAAACGGATCGGATGTGCAATTGCTTTAAGCATATTTGCCGCTCTATCAAGACTTTCCGGATTAAGATCTTTAAATTCCATTATGTAAACATTTCTTTCGGTAAATATATATAAATATGTTGATATGTTGAATGCTGACCTGCAATATGTATGAAAACCTCCAAAACATATGAACAATCAATCAATTGTTTATCTCGAACTACTGATTTTACTATATTTGAACGAAATAAATTATTATGCCGGTTCTCTCTAGAATTAAAAGACCTGTTGAAAAGGAGATGGCTGAATTTGAAGCCTACTTTAGCAGGACTATGCGAAGTGAGATACCTTTATTAAATATAATTCTTAACTATATACTCCGCCGCAAGGGCAAACAGATGAGACCTTTACTGGTCTTCCTTACTGCAAAGCTTAATGGAATTATAGCTGAATCGACATTTGTTGCTGCTACATTTATTGAGCTTCTTCATACTGCCTCTCTGGTTCACGATGATGTGGTTGACGATGCACACAAAAGACGCGGGGTTTTATCTATAAATGCCCTCTGGAATTCAAAAATTGCCGTCCTGGTTGGTGATTACATGCTGTCGAAAGGAATGCTGATAAGTGTTGAAAAAAACCGTTTCGATATGCTTGAAATTGTCTCAGAGGCAGTGAAATCAATGAGTGAAGGAGAACTATTTCAGCTACAGAAGGCGAGAAAACTAAATATCACGGAAGAAGATTATTTTAGGATCATAATCAGCAAAACTGCTGCATTGCTTTCTGCCTGTACAGCCTGCGGAGCAAAATCGGTAACAGAAAATCCCGAGACAATACAGTTAATGAAGGACTTTGGAGAAAACATTGGTATTGCCTTTCAGATCAGGGATGATCTTCTTGATTATGAAGGAACAGGGTTGACCGGAAAAATTGTTGGGAATGATATTAAAGAAAAAAAGATAACACTTCCTTTAATACATGCCCTGGGGCAATCAGCAAACTCAAAAAAGCGACATATTCTTGGAATTGTAAAAAACAGGAAAAAAACAAAAGTAGAAATAGCTGAGGTAATCAATTTTGTTTCGGATTATGGAGGCATGGAATATGCCGAGCTTAAAATGAACCAATACAGAGATAAGGCACTTGCAATACTTGACTCTTACTCCGATTCCGATGTTAAAGACTCCCTAAAAGAGTTTGTTCATTTTACAACATCCAGAAAAAAATGAGCTCAGCAAATATGCAAAGATTTTTCTATCGGTTAATCTTTTCTTTGCTCTGGACTATCTAAGTAAAATCAGGCAACTTCCAGATCAATATGTTGTACTTTTTCAAGGTCTTTCACATAAAAATTTGACCCGATGTAAAACAATAATGCCCCAATCAGAAGAACAAAAGGAAGAAAAGCCATTGCTGTCTTAATATTTGACAAATCTGAAATCTTTCCAACAATGATTGGTGCCGTAAATGACCCAAGAAGGTTCTGGACAGAAACTGCAACCGCATAAGATCTGGCTCTCAATCCGGGATGAATTACATCCTGTGTCACTGCTGCAGCGCCGGCAATAAAAGTCATGATGAGAATCCCAAATACAAAAAGAAGGATCAGCTGCCCCATACCATCCAACAGTGTTAAGCTGATAAAAAGAACGATAGCTGAAGTCAAAGTTGAAAGAGCGGGAAACAAAAGTCTGGCTTTTCTTTGGGTTTTTCTCCATTTATCAATAATAAACCCTCCTAATGGAGCACCAATTATAGCCAACACCATTACTGCACCAGCCAGAGATCCTGAAGTTTTCGGTTCCATATTTCTTTCACTCTCAAAATATTTTGGAAGCCAGACAATCATAGCTGTTGTAACAAATACAATAGCTGCCATTCCAAAATAAGTTAAAATGAGTGAAGGCTTTGTAATAAATTCCCTGTAAATATCTTTTGCCTTCATTTCCACTTTGTTGTTCATTTTGTCAATAAATGAAGTATCTACAGTTTTATAGTCCTTAACGAATAGAAACAAAATCGCTATAATCAGACCAGGGAAAGCAACCAGTCCAAAAGCATGCTTCCATCCCAGTGACTGTGCAATAATTCCACCCATTGTAACCCCGATTGCGGAACCCAGTGGTATAGATGCATTCCATAGCCCCATCATTTTTGATCTTTTTTCAAGAGGATATAACCCTGATATAAGAGCACTACCACCAGGAGCATACCCCGCTTCTCCAAAACCTATAAGAATTCTTGCCATAAAAAGCTGTACATAATTTCCTGTCAGGGCACATAAAGCAGTTGCAATACTCCAAACAATTGCCATTATCCCTATTGTTTTTGTCCTGCTCCATCGGTCTATAAGAAATGATACAGGAAAGGTTAAAAGTCCTATGGCTAAATAAATTACAGAAACAAGCCATCCGCATTGAGTATCTGTTATAGGCCATTCAGCCTGAATTGAAGTAAACATAGATGTAACAACCATTCTGTCTGCATAATCAAACAGGTACAACAGGAACAATAACAAAAAGACATAATTAGAGTACCCCTTTGAAAACAGGTAGCCGCCGTGGTCCTCTGGCTTTTTCATTATAATCTATTATTAGTTAAGGCTCAACACCAAGTAAATAAAAATAAATGTTAGTTGCCTTTTTTGTTGTATTTTTAAGCCTTTATACTTACTGTATGAAAACAGAACTTAAAGTGAACTGGAGTGTGGAGTGCCTGAAGTTGAAATTAAAAACTTCAGGCATTCTGGGCACTCCAAACTCCATGCACCTATTTGTCAGAGCTTAGTGTTTTAATTAAATAAAATTTACTATTTTTCATCCGTAAATAATTTTTAATTTAAGGTCGGATGGAACCGCACATGATTGACTTCGTCGAGCTCGCTTCGCTCGGTTGAGAATAAATTATATTCATAAGTGTTTGCGATTTGGATCAATCATGTGGGTTTCATAATTGAATTTTAAAACAACCTCTAGCTATGACATCATTGAAACAAATTAATGAATTTCTTGATTCCCAGCCAATTGCCTTAGTGGGAGTTTCACGTAACCCAAAAAAATTCGGATATACCGCTTTCAAAGAGCTGAAAGAAAAAGGTATGAATATTATACCTGTTAATCCGAAAGCAGATGAAATAATGGGACAAAAATCATATTCCAATGTGAAAGAACTTCCTTCTGATGTGCAAGGCATCATCGTCCTTACCAAAAAGGATAAAACTGCCTCCGTGGTAAGAGAAGCAAAAGAAAAAGGGATAAAACAGATATGGATACAACATATGGCCGATAGCAAAGAGGCCCTCGATGAACTCAAAGGCTCAGGTATCAATTATATTACGGGAGAATGTATACTGATGTATTACAAGCCTCACAGCATTCACAAATTTCACGGAATTTTAAAAAAGTTTTTTGGCCGTTTCCCAAAATAGTTCAGGTATTAATGCAATAATTGCTTTTTTAAATTCTCAATGACAGAAATTAATTATCAATACAATCTTGAATTTGTTGTTCGGGATTATGAATGCGATCTGCAGGGTGTTGTTAATAATGCTAATTATCAGCACTATCTTGAGCATACAAGGCATGAGTTTCTGATTTCAAAAGGAGTTAGTTTCGTTCAGCTTCACGAAGAGGGGATAGATCTAATCGTTACCAAAGTTGAAATCGATTATAAATATCCTCTTAAAAGCAGGGATAAATTCATTGTCAGACTGTACATTCAAAGAGAAGGAAATGCCAGGCTGGTTTTCGTTCAGGATATATACAGATTACCTGATGAAAAGCATGTTGTCCATGCAAAAGTAACCGGTGTAGCAACGAAAAAAGGGCGACCGGTTCCACCTGGTAAACTCATTGAACAGTTAGGGCTGGAATAAGGAAAATGATAAACCTTCTATAAAATCCAAAGCCATGGAAAAAAATAATCTGACCCGCAGGCAGTTCGTCACAACTGCTATAACAGTTGGAGCAGGAACTGTTTTACTTGGGAAAGCCACACTTGCTTTATCAGCTAATTCATCAGGTCTGTCAACAGATCCTTTTCAGATTGTCAGGCTAGGTAAGTCGGAATTAAAATCGACACTTCTCGGAATGGGGACAGGCTTCAGCGGGTATAACCGTTCTTCAAATATTACAAGAGCCGGGGTAGCTGAATCACTTATCCATCAGGCATATGAAAAAGGAATCCGCTTCTTTGATTGTGCCGACAGTTATGGAACGCATCCTTCTACTGCAGCTGCCCTTAAAGGCATTCCAAGGGAAAACTACACTCTTAGCACCAAAATCTGGGTCAGCCAGGGAGGCATTCCTGAACCTGAACGACCCAATGCTGATGTTGTTGTAGATCGATTCCGGAAAGAACTCAATACCGACTATCTTGATCTGGTACAGATTCATTGCATGACTGATGCGCAATGGACCGACAAACAGAAAAAGCAGATGAATCATTGAAATATGTTCTCGGCCTGGGAACTGTCGATATGATTATCGTAGGATTTGAATTACCAGAACAGATTGATAACTATATCGGTAGAGTTGAACAAGCCCTTAAGTCAATAAAATAGTGTTATTCATATAACAGACTGATTTACTAATAACTGCCTATGAACCATTATAAATTTATTATTGTATTCCCTTTAGTGTACCTTGGTTTTGCTTTTATCCAGGAAGAAGGGAAAAAAAGAGATTATACAGCCCGGGATACATCCTGAAAAACTGGCTGACGGTCTTTACAGGATCCGGACATGTATAAAAGGAACCCATTAATCTCCGGTTTTTTTACACTGGTCAAAACAATTATCATTTTTTATCATTTCTGTAATAAAATTATTTATTATTGTAGCCTGATTTAAAATTTAAAGTCAGATGTACTCTATTTCTTAGTTATATTTCAAAAACAATTGGTTATGGAAGGTACACGCAGAGCTGATATTACGCCAGGTATTACAGTCATGGTAGAATTAACTGAAAATAAACGAACGGGCAGACTTACAGGAGGGAGAGTAAAAGAAGTGCTAACTTCCTCCCCAAATCATCCCCATGGAATTAAAGTTATGCTGGAAAATGGTCTGGTAGGAAGAATTAAGCAGATAATCTGATCCTGCTTATTTGACAATCCATCAAAAAATTATATAAATTTGAATCATGTGAAAACAATGCTGTTTCCACTCTGACTTTATTAAATATAATTATAATCAGGAGAAGATGAAATACGAGGATTTTTTTGTCACCTCCCTCGGAAAAGGAGGAGTGGTCTCCCCTCTTAAACATACTCAACGCGCAGAGAGTCCGGTCTATAAATTTGTAGACGACAGTGAAAGGATTCTCTATGATGCCTCCCTCGAAAACTTCAACAGATGTAAAGATACCGGAGAGATGCCTGTCTCTTTCGAAAAAGCCGGCCCGAGGGAAAGTATCTTTTTTGAACCGGCAAAAACGAAAGTTGGAATTGTTACCTGCGGAGGATTATGCCCCGGATTAAATAATGTTATCCGGAGTCTTGTAAACGAGCTCTATTACAGGTATGGCATAGGCCGTGTTCTAGGCTTCAAATATGGTTATGAAGGATTGATATCAAAGTATAATCATCCCGTTGTGGAATTAACTGCCCCTATGGTCAGTAATATTCACCTTACCGGCGGGACATTTCTTGGATCATCACGGGGCAACCAGGATGTTGAAAAAATGGTTGATACTCTTGAAATTATGAATATCAATATGTTTTTTTGCATTGGCGGTGACGGAACATTGCGTGGAGCTCATGATATCTATAAAGAAATTGAAAAACGGAAGTTAAAGATCTGTATTGCAGGGATTCCAAAAACAATTGATAATGATATTGACCTGATTCAAAAATCTTTTGGTTTTGAAACAGCCTTTACTATTGCTAACGACATAATCAGAAATGCACATAACGAGGCTTCCGGAGCATATAACGGTATAGCCCTGGTCAAACTGATGGGACGTGATTCCGGATTTATAGCAGCAAGCGCTGCATTATCAATTCAGGAGGTAAACTTTGTCCTGATTCCTGAAATTACTTTTGATCTTTATGGCCAACGCGGGTTTCTCAGGATTCTGAAAAAACGACTTGAAGAGAGACATCATGCTGTCATTGTTGTGGCAGAGGGAGCCGGACAGGAATTTTTCGAAACACCACATAGCGATAAAGATGCTTCCGGAAATATAAAGCACAAAGATATAGGTGTTTACCTTAAAGAAAAGATTAAAGAAGAATTTGAATCAAAGGGATTTCCTTATTCGATAAAATATATCGATCCCAGTTATATAATCAGAAGTGCCCCCGCAAATGCAAACGACAGTAAATTTTGTAACCTTCTTGCCCAGAATGCTGTTCATGCAGCCATGGCAGGTAAAACGGATTTTGTTGTCGGATTCTGGAATAACCAGTTCACTCTTATTCCGATTCCATTAGTTACTGCAAAACGCAAGAAAATTGATGTTGAAGGCGAATTATGGTGGAATGTACTTGAGGCAACCGGCCAGCCAATAAGCATGAAGAATCCCTGATATGGTAAAGAATATTGTTTTTGACCTTGGAAATGTACTAATCAGTTTTAAGCCTTCAGAATTTTTTGATAAGAAAAACTATCCTGAAAACATCAAAGCCAAAATTCTTTCTGACATTTTCGCCAGCAAAGAATGGGGAATGCTTGATAACGGGGAAATCAATACACAAGAAGCAATTGATGGTATTGCATTAAAGTCATCGCTTAAGAAGGAAGAAATAGCCCTTATTTTCAATTTACGTACCGAATTGATGTTTCCCCTTGACCAGAACGTCAGACTTCTGCCTGAATTAAAAAAACAGGGTTTCAGACTATACTTTCTGTCTAACTTCCCTATGGATATTTTTGAAGAGATAAAAACAGGATACTATTTTTTCAAATATTTCGATGGAGGAATTATTTCCTCTGAAGCAAAATTTTCAAAACCTGACAACCGGATTTATGAAATTCTCCTGGAAAAATATTCTCTTATTCCGGAAGAGTGTCTTTTTATTGACGACATTGAAATCAATGTTCAGGCAGCAGAAGCTTCTGGTATGAAGGGTCTTGTTACTTATGGATCATTGGAAATTTCCAAAGAGATTGAAAGTGCTGTAAACTGATCATTTCAGACTGCAAAATTCAAAGCCATCGGGCCGGATAGATTAAAATATTCAATTCTCACTGACTTAACTGATAAGGTAATAACTCTTATATGCCTCAATATAAGATATTTAACCCATTAATATTAATTTATGTTCCACGTGGAAATTAGAGCTAATTTTTGAAATATCCGCACAAAATGGATGATTTTGACAGGCCAACAACTTTTTCAAGATCTGCCGGGGGGGCACTTCTTATTTTATCTACTGACCCAAAATGTCTTAGTAATATCTCTTTTGTCATGGGTCCAATTCCTTTTATCTTATCAAGATCAGATTTTGTCATTTCGGAGGAACGCTTGTCTCGATGAAAATTTATTCCGAAACGGTGAGCTTCATTTCTTATCTGCTGAATAATTTTAAGACTTATCGAGTTTTTATCCAGGTAAATTGGAACACTATCTCCCGGGAAAAATATTTCCTCCAGTTTCTTTGCAATTCCAATTATTGTCATCTTTTCTCTCAACAAGAGTTTGTCGATACTCTTCATTGCTGAAGAGAGCTGTCCCTTCCCTCCATCTATTATTACAAGTTGCGGAAGATTCTGCTTTTCATCAACCATTCTTTTATACCGTCTTAATACTATTTCTTCCATAGAAGAGAAGTCGTCAGGGCCGGTTACTGTTTTAATATTAAAATGACGATATTCTATTTTACTTGGCCTTGCATTCCGGAACACAACACAAGCAGCAACCGGATTTGTTCCCATAATATTTGAATTATCGAAGCATTCTATATGAACCGGTAGGTCCGGCATATGAAGATCGTTTTTCAGTTTCTCGAGGTTCTTTCGGGTTCGGACCTGTGGTGAATGTTCCATCCGCTTTTTCTTCTGCTCTAGTTTATAGTATATGGCATTACGCTCAGCAAGTTCAAGAAGTTTATGTTTTTCACCTGCTTGTGGGACAGTATATCTAACTTTATCTATCTGCATATCAGGCTTGAATGGCAATATAATTTCTGGAGAATCGCTTGAAAATCTTTGCCTTATTTCTGTTATAGCAAATCCCAGAATAGATTCTTTTTCTTCATCAACCCGTATTTTAATTTCAATTGTAAATGCCTGTATTACAGCGCCTTGAATTATTTTTAAATAATTAACATATGCATTGTCCGACTCCTGAGTAAAGGCGAAAACATCAACATTTTTTATAGTGTTGCTTACTACTGCAGAGCGACTTCTGAACCTCGATAGAATCTCAATCTTTTCTTTGATTATCTGGGCGTCCTCAAAGCGAAGCTCTCCAGAATATTTTATCATTAGTTTTTTCAGGTGATCAATAACTGTTGAAATGTTCCCTTTAAGAATATCTTTTATCTGCTGTATGTTTTCGGTGTAATCTTTTTCTGACTGAATACCAATACAGGGCGCCTTGCAGTTACCGATATGATATTCGAGGCAAACTTTGAACTTCCCTGCAATAATATTTGATTCTGTAAGGCTATGCGAGCATGTTCTTAACTTGTACAATTGTCTTATAAGACCAACCAAAGTCTTAACCATCAGACCTGAGGTATATGGACCAAAATAAAGAGATCCGTCTTTGATATTGTTTCTGGTACTGAATACTCTTGGAAAAGGTTCTTTTTTTATACAGATCCAGGGAAATGTTTTATCATCCTTTAATAGAATATTATATTTGGGTTGGTGCTTTTTAATGAGATTATTCTCAAGTAATAGAGCATCTGATTCGTTATCTACGACAATGTGGCGTATGTCATAAGTTTTTTTCAGAAGAACGGTAGTTTTACCTGACTGGTTTTTTGAAAAATATGATGTTACCCGTTTCTTCAGGTCTTTTGCCTTGCCAACATAGAGTATTGTGTCAGCAGAATCAATAAACTGATAAACTCCTGGTTTATCAGGAAGCAATGAAAGAATTGACTTAAATTTTGCTTCAGTTGCCATAAGATCTGAATATTCTGTATTCAAAGATAGCAATTGGTTTCATTTAGAAAGGGTGATTCACCCCAAGGTATTCCCCCTAGGGAGATGCCGCACAGCGGGAGAGGAGTGAAACTTCAATAGTAAGAAGTTTATTCCACAAACAACGGAACCAACTCGAATTTATTCACATCGAACAATCCCCGATCGCTTATTTTGAGATCAGGTATAACAAGTAATGCCATAAAAGATAATGTCATAAAAGGGGCTCTCATTGTGCAGCCCAGAGATTTTACTACCATATTAAGTTTCTCGTAGTCGTGGGCTACCTCCACGCATGAACGAGTTGTCATTATCCCACCTATATTGAGTTGAAGTGATTCAATTGTCTGACCGGAAGAGACAGCAAGTCCTCCTTTCAGTCTGATAATTTCATTGACAGAGCTGGTGATATCAATATCGTTTGTCCCTATTGAGATAATATTATGACTGTCGTGTGCCACCGAACTCGCAAAAGCTCCATTTTTCAATTCAAATCCTTTAATAAAGCCTGTTACAGGAGGAGAATTATTATATCTGTCTTTAACTACAATTTTTAAAATATCACTATCTGTATCGGATTCCACCAACTTCTTTGTGCCTGATATCGCGCTAATCTCTTTTGTAAGGAGCTCTCCTTCGAACGCTTCTATGATTCTTATGTTACCATGATGATTAGATACCGCAATATCTTTTTCTTCAATAGGAAGGCATCTGAAATTATTAACAGCTTTACCCGGGTTATATGTGAACATAACATGTCCATCACCAAATACCTTTTTACCTTCTATCCATGTTTCAAGAACATTCATCTCCATTAAACTACTCACTACTATAAAATCCGCACTCTGTCCTGGCTGAAGCAGGCCCGCCTCCAGGCCGTAGTGCTTAACCGGATTAATAGTCGCGCTACGTATCACATCAAATGTATTAAATCCCTCTGAAATCAGGCTTGCGATCAATTTATTAATATGCCTTTCCCGCAACATTTCAGGATGAAGATCATCGCTGCAGAGCATAACCATTTCCGGGTTTGAATAAAACAGATCCTTCAAAGAATCTAGATTTCTGGCAGCACTTCCTTCCCTGATTAGGATTTTCATCCCAAGAGAAATTTTTTCTTTAGCCTCTTCCAATGTACTGCATTCATGATCCGTTGATATACCCGCACCAACATATTTCCTGAGCATTTTGCCTGTTAAACCAGGAGCATGACCATCTATAGGTTTTCCCAGCTTTCGTGCAATATCCAGTTTGCGATGAACCTCAATATCTTCATTAATTACACCAGGAAAATTCATCATTTCTCCCAAATATCTAATATCTGAAAGCTCCATAAGGCTTTTAACTTCAAGATGGCCTATTGTTGCTCCGTTTGTTTCAAAACTTGTTGCAGGCACACAAGATGGGGCACCGAACCAGAATCTTAACGGCACTTTTCTTCCATCACTTATCATAAATTTAACGCCTCTGGCTCCCAGAACATTAGCAATTTCATGTGGATCAGAAACGACACCTGTGGTACCATGTTTCACCGCTGCCAAGGCAAACGCTCCAGGTGTAACCATTGAGCTTTCAATATGAATATGAGCATCAATCAATCCAGGTATAATAAATATTTCTGGTGCTGTTTCTGTCCTCTCAATCTTATAAATCTTTCCATTTAAGACACTGATAATTGCAGGATATATATCCCTGTTATGAATATCCACAAGTTGTCCATAGACTCGCATAAATAATTATTTTTGATTAAATATAAATTGTTCCACGTGGAACAATCTATCTTCCCAAATACATTAATAAAATATTCACATCAGAAGGTGATACTCCGCTAATTCTTCCTGCCTGTCCGATATTAGCCGGCCTTATCCTGTTTAATTTTTGCCTTCCCTCTGTTGAAATAGACACCAATTCTTTATACTCAATATCTTCCGGAATTTTTAAACCTTCAAGTCTTTTAATTTTATCTGCTACAATTTTCTCTCTCTGAATATACCCTTCATATTTAATCTTTATCTCAGTCGATTCAGCGATTTCTTTAAATCTCGGAGATTTCACTGCATCAAGATCAGTACCCCCCTTTATGATTCTAAGAAGAGAACCTATTTCAATCTGAGGGCGTGCCGCAATAGAAATTGCCTTGACTTTTTGCAAAATTATATTAGTATCAAACTTCTGAAGAAGCATGTTAACATCATCAGGTCCAACACTCGTTTCAGCAAGAAAAGTAATAACCTCCTTAATCAAAAACTCCTTTTCTTCCAGCCTCCTGACTCTTCCAGCATCTGCCATTCTAATATCAAAGGCTTTTTTTGTCAGTCTTTCATCAGCGTTATCCTGTCTTAAAAGTATTCTATACTCTGCTCTTGATGTAAACATTCTATAGGGCTCATCGACTCCCTTTGTAACAAGATCATCAATAAGAACCCCAATATATGATTCTTCTCTTCCAAGTATAAACGGTTCTTCCTTCCTTACTTTCAATACTGAATTAATTCCCGCCATCAGACCCTGTGCAGCAGCTTCCTCATAACCTGTCGTTCCATTAATTTGTCCGGCGAAATATAGATTTAAAATTCTCTTTGTCTCGAGAGTACGCTTTAATTGTGTAGGTTGAAAGAAGTCATACTCTATTGCATACCCAGGCCTGAACATTTCTACCTTTTCTAAACCTTTAACTTTTCTTAATGCTTTAAGTTGAACTTCTATTGGCAGGCTACTTGAAAAACCATTTATATAATATTCAACAGTCTCCAATCCTTCAGGTTCGATAAACAACTGATGTGCATTTCTCTCTTTAAAAGTCACAATTTTGTCCTCAATACTTGGACAATATCTCGGACCTCTTCCCTTTATCCTACCAGTGAAAAGCGGGCTAAACTCTAGTCCTTTTCGCAATTCTTCATGAACTTCTTCATTTGTGTGCGTAATAAAACAACTCTTCTGCCTCCTTATTTTTATTCTCTCATCCATGTACGAAAATGATCTTCCTTCATCATCTCCCTTTTGTTCTCTCATTACTGAAAAGTCAATTGATCTACCATCAATTCGGGCGCTTGTTCCGGTTTTCAATCTTTCGACTGAAAAACCCAATTGTTTTAATTGTTTGCTCAGGCCTATTGAAGCCTGATCGCCTGACCTTCCGCCGGCAATTTTTGCAAAACCTATATGCATCAATCCATTTAAAAATGTACCGTTTGTAAGGATAACTGCTTCAGATCTAAACCTCGTCCCAAACGCTGTTTCTACACCTAAAACTTTTTCTCCTTCAACTAATAATGATTTTGCTTGTTCCTGCCAGATATTCAGATTGTCTGTCTGTTCCAGAATCTTTCTCCATTCAATGGTAAATCTTTGCCTGTCACATTGCGCTCTCGGGCTCCACATAGCGGGTCCTTTTGAGCGGTTCAGCATTCTGAACTGGATCATGCTTCTGTCAGTTACAATTCCGCTCATTCCTCCCAAAGCATCAATTTCTCTTACTATCTGCCCTTTTGCTATACCCCCCATTGCCGGATTGCATGACATCTGAGCAAGCTTTGTCATGTCCATAGTTATCAGCAATGTCTTGGCTCCCATTACAGCTGCTGCATGCGCTGCTTCACAGCCTGCATGGCCTCCCCCTACAACAATTATATCGTATTTAAAATCCATTTATTTAATCTTCAATTTTCCTTAACCAAATATCTTCCATCCTTCCCATTTTTGCCTTTTTCTTATCAGTTCTATCATCGTATCCCACTAAATGTAAAACACCATGAATTAAAACTCGCAAAACTTCATTTTTTAAACTAACATTATAGTTAATTGAATTTTTCTTAACAGTATCTATACTAATAAAAACTTCTCCATTTATTATATTTCCAACATTATAGTTAAAAGTAATAACATCCGTATTGTAATCATGTTCGAGAAACTTAATATTAATTTCCTTTAAAGTCTTATCATTCGTAATGATAAAATTAAGGTCACCTGAAATTTTTAGTTCTTTCCTGATGACCTCTTCAATTATCTTCACGACTTTTCTCCATCCTTTGAGCCTGAAGGTTGTTTCATCATAAAATATCCTTATGCTCAAGACGAAATATTTTTGAAAGTCATTGTCACGGTATTTCCTTTTTTACTGTACTTGATTTTATCAGCCAGGCAGGACATAAGGTAAATCCCCCTTCCGTTAAGTACCTCAATATTTTCAAGTATAGTCGGATCCGGAACTTCATCAGGTTTGAAGCCTATACCCTCGTCAGTAACTTTTATTATAAGCTCATTGTTCTTAAATGCCAACTCTATGTCTACAATTTTTTCAGGATTTGATTGATTACCATGTAATATTGCATTGTTAACAGCTTCCAGTGTAGACACCAATATCTTTCCGTAATTGTCTTGTGCAATCCCCATTTCGCTTGTAACATCATCTATTGCATTCTCAACGATTCTCAGATTTACTATCTTTGATTCTATTTTGATCTTTTTATACATACCCTCTTAAATGCTACCCTTTATACTCAAATATATAGTATTTGTTACATAATTCATCTTAATTTTTTGAAATCCATGATTCTGGATCCTGATATTTTGTTTCAAATATCATAAATTTTAATACACAATTAAAACTATCTCCCGGATCTGAATAAACATCTCCAATGTCTTGCTTTATTGCCACTTTATCGCCTGGTTTTACTTTCACATTAACAATATTTGCATAAACTGAGAGAAATTTTCCATGTCGTACAATAACGGTCATATTTGCTCCTGAAATAGCGAATACCTTAACAACTTCACCCTGAAAAACAGCTCTTGCCTTCATTCTTCCTGAACTTGTAATTTCAATCCCAATATTATCCTCAGTTAAATATTTCAAAACCGGATGTTTCTGAATTCCAAAATGGCTCGTTATTATCCCCTTTTCTACCGGCCATGGTAATCGACCTTTGCTTTCTTCAAAACCTTCTCCAACTAATTTCTGCTCCGGATTGCTATCAGACTTAATTGTCTTTTTCCTTTCCTCTTCAATAATTCTGGCTATTTCACTTTCAATTTTCCTTGCAATTCTTTTCTTATCATCCAATTCTATTCTCAACTGTTTCTCTTTATTAACCAATGATTTAACCATTTTTTGTTTCTTTTCCTGTTCTCTTTGCAAAAGGTCTTTCTGTTGCTCTTCCTTCGACTTTAAATCTGAAATTCTATATAAATCATTTTGCAGTCTCTCTTTTGAACTTTCTATCTGGCTTTTCAACTCTAAAATAATTTCAGATTCTCTTCTTCTGAACTTTGTTACCTGCTGCAAATATTTTAGACGTTTGTATCCCTGGTTAAAATCTTTTGCTGATAAAATATATACTAGTTCCGGGTTACTCTTTTGAGATCTATAAGAATTAGTAACAGCTCTGGCGTAGTCGTTCTTTAATCCTATAAGGTCTCTTTCCATCATGTCAATTGCAATTGTATTCATGCTAATTCTGTCTGAAAGGAGAGAAATTTCTTCACGCATTCCTATGATTACCGATTCTCTTAAATTAAGCTTATTGCCAATTATCTTTATGGCAGTCATACTTTCATACTTTTCCTTTTCAGTTGTTATAAGCAGATTATCGACATAAGCAATTTCATCCAGAGTTTTATTTCTTTTATCCTCCAATTCTGCCTTTGTCTGAGATTTCAAACATGGGTATAAACTAAACAAAATTATATTAAACAGCACTAAACACTTCATAAAAGCTGTATTAATTCGTATTTGTTTCCCGGGATAAATTCAATATTTCCATTCCATGGAGACTCAATCTTGCGAATCCTGATTTCTATTTTCGTCATCCGCAGGTTATCATGAATTTCAATTTTCCCAGGTGTTAGAATCTCTCCAACTTTTAAAAAATCATTATACTGAATTTCTATCCCTCCATAATTCAACCTATTTTCCGAAATAGCTAAAATAGTCTTACCTTTTTTGCAATCAATAACATACTTGATCTTTATCCCCCCTGATATACAATCAATATACAATTTCCCATCTAAACATTTTGTCTGATTATTATCAACTAAATTATCCATAATATAATCTCCGAGGATTACCGGCAATATAGATAATGTTACTCCAAATTTTCTTTGCAAATATTCAGGTGAACCAAAATATTGTTTCCGGTTAATTCTGTCGTTAACAAGAATTGTATCGTTGGATATAAAAATTCTGGTCCCTTCAATTCCTGATCTACTTTTAATACTTATAAGGTATTTGTCAGGGCTTTCAAACTTTATGCTTCCGATTACTTTTTCTCTACCATTCTGAGTTGAAATATCAATTTCTGCCTTTTGAATATAAAAGCTATTGGATGTAATATTCTGTTTCTTAATACTTTCTATTATCTTTTCAGAAAGTATCTCATTTGACCATCCATAATTTTTGCTACTCCCATTTCTAGTTACAGAGCATCCCATAAATAATATAAATAGAAATAATATCAAACTTATTTTTTGCAATTTTCAATCTCTTTACTCAAATTTATTTTTGTACTATCAATTCTTATTGCATTTTTCCAGTTCTCAATGGCTTTAGTGCACTTCTTTTGCTTTTTTAGAATATACCCATAATGTTCATACCACTCTGCATTAGGTTTTTCTCCTGTATTAATAATTGCCTCCATAATCTTAGCTGCCTCATTCAGTTTCCCTCTTTTATACAGAACCCATCCGTAGGTATCGAGGAATGTAGTATTTCCTTTATCCTTTTCTATCACCTTTTTTGCCATCTCTTCTGCCTTTTTAAGTTTTGAGTCTTGTTCTGCAAGGTAATATGCGTAGTTATTTAAAACAGTCATGTCGTCTTTATCTAAAACAATAGCCTCTTCAAATATTTCAAATGCTTTTGTATAGTCCTTCATTCTGTAATAAACATCTGCCCGCATTGTAAGCACCTGCATAATAAATTCTTTATTATCTCCGGCAAGTATTTCAGCTTTTTTTAATTCCTCCAGTGCAATTGAATATTTACCATTCTCAAGTGCACCGTTTGCATATAAGGCTTTTGCAATAAATGATCTGTTAAAACGAGAAGCACATTCTTCTCCCTTATTCATTAATTTGTCATAATCCCCTAACTGCAGATAAACTAAAAGCACTTTTTCCCAGGCATAATAATTCTCCGGCTTGATTTTAATGATCTCTTCCAAACGTATTGAAGCTTCAAGTAATTTTGTTTGCTTAATCAGAAGTTCAGGGCGAAGAAGAGGAACAATATCATCTTCTTTGTAATTTGCTTCCAAAACCATAAGAGCAAGAATTAATTTATCTTTATTATCATGGTCAAGATCAGGTAGTTCTACCAATCTTCCTAATAACGATATTTTATCTTCCCTTGCCACTTTGCTGTTGAGAATAACCGTATTTAAAAGCATAAATAATTCGTCATAACTTTTTTCCGTGATAAGAAAATCGCAAAGAGAAAGCTGTGTTTGGGGATTATCAGGGTTTCTTTCAATAAGTTGTTTAAATACTTCACGCGCTTTCTCAATATCACCTTCCCCCTTGTATATCTCAGCAAGAAGTCCATTGTAAAGGATTTCATCCGGGTATTCCTTAAGCAGCAATTTTGCTTTTATAAGTGCCTCATCGAACTTTTTAGCCGACATCAGGCTCTTAATCGAAGAGAGTGTAGAGCTTTCATTTATACCGTATTTCACATCAAAAGAATCAAAAATCTCTTTTGCCTTTTCAAATTTACCATTTTCGGAATAAAGGTTTCCAAGAGTTAACTGAAGATCCTCTTTATCTGGGAAATAGGTGACAGCTTTCTCATAGTAAATTATAGCACTATCGAGATTTTTTTCTTGATAGTACATCCCTGCCATCATCATAAGATACCAAATATTTCGCTGATCAATTGAGAGAGCCCTCGCAGCAAAATGCTTTCCATTTTTAATGTCTCCATTAGCAATTACTATCTGTGCCATCTGATAATACGAAGCATCACTTTCCGGGTTTATATTAACGCATTGTTCAAGGTATTTCAGCGCATCACCTCCGTTACCCATAAGCTTTTGCTTTATCGCTTCAACATAAACATAATTAAATGAAGCAGTGTCAAAGTTTTTACTCGTCTTTCCAGCCACCTTAACCGGAACCATCTTCTTTCCGCAAGAATAAAAGCATAGTAAAAACACTGCTAATAAAAAAATATAATATCTATTTCTCATCATTCCTATTCTTTTCCTGTATGTCCAAATCCACCTGATCCTCTGTTTGTTCCAAATAGACTATCAACACTAACCCATTCAGCCTTTTCATGTTTCGCTATAACCATCTGGTAAATTCTCTCTCCATCCTTTAATACAAAATTCTTCTGTCATAAGTTTATAAGAATAATACAAATTTCTCCTCTGTAATCAGCGTCTATTGTACCGGGTGAATTAACTATAGCAATTCCTTTATTGATAGCCGGTCCGCTTCTGGGTCTAATCTGAGTCTCGTATCCGATCGGAATTTCAAGATAAAGTCCGGTTTTTATAAGGAACCTTTCCATTGGCTTAAGAACTATTTTATTATCGATATTAGCCCTAATATCCATACTTGCTGACGAATCCGTAGAATAAGCAGGCAGTTCATGTTTTGATTTATTTATAATTCTGATTTTCATATTACTTCCTTTTCAAAAAATACCATCATTATTTTTTACTTAAAATCTGCAAGGACAATTAAGATGAATGTTAAAACAGTATTTATGGTTAATTCGGCTAATAAAATACGATATTTAAAAACTCCTTATATATAACCATCTCTAATCCTATAATAAAATTTGCAATCTTCTCTATCATGTTGAAAATTTCATGACAAATATACTTTTAAAGGTGCAATCATATAATTCCAATATAAATTTTGCAGAAAAAAACCAAATTTGAAAACTAATATTCTAATGTATCGTCCAAAGTTAAATATCTTTGCATGCAGATTTGCAGAACGTTATTAACCAAAATATAATTTTCATGAACATATTTTTTAAAAGGCTAATTCTATTCCCATTTCTTTTATTGGCTCTCTCATGTAATGATCCCGTGGGAAACGAGAATACTATCATCTCCGTCAAAACAACTCTCGGGGATATCAAAATAAAACTTTATGATGGCACACCTCTCCACCGTGATAATTTCATCAGGCTCATAAATACAGGTTTTTATGATGGTGTCTCTTTTCACAGGATAATCAAGGACTTTATGATACAGGCTGGAGATCCTGCCACAAAGTCTGGTCAAACCACACATCTACCTGATTCTTTACAAACTTATACCTTACCTGCTGAATTCACCAAAAAGTATTTTCATATGAAAGGTGCGCTGGCAGCAGCCCGGGAAGGTAATAATGTAAATCCTGAAATGAGATCATCAGGTACTCAGTTTTATATTGTTCAGGGAGTCAGATACACTGATGAGGAGCTAACCCTGGCAGAACAGCATATCAACAATAATATTAAGCAAAGTCTTTTCCTCAAAATAATAAGGGAAACTGCTGATAGTGTCCGAATATCCGGAAAAACAATTACAGATGCAGAGATACAGGAAAAAGCTTCAATTAAAATGTTTCAATATCTTACAAGTCATGAAGATTACAGTATCTCTGAAGAGCAACGCAATGTTTATAAAAGTATCGGAGGTGTACCCCGGCTTGATGGCACATATACCGTTTTTGGTGAGGTCATTGAAGGATTGGATGTTGTTGATAGAGTTGCCTCTGTGGGTACAGACACCAACGACAAACCTATAAATGATATTAAAATTATCAAAATAAAAATTGTAAGTAAATAAGTTAGTATTGATTTAAAATTATTTCTCAATGCTTCAAAAAATATCGGATCTCTTAATAGAGGTCTCAACATTTTCTGTAAAAAGCCCGGAAGAACTTGAATCATTCCGTTTGAAATACTTAAGCAAGAAAGGTCTTATTTCTGATCTTTTCGAAGATTTCAGGAATGTAGCTCTTGCTGATAAAAAAGAGGTTGGTCAAAAGCTCAACCAGTTAAAACAGAATGCACTTGAAAAATACAATTATCTTAAATCGGAGCTGCTTAGTTCAGAAGACATTTCAGAGGCAACGGATCTTACCCGTCCCTCGTTTCCGTTTTCAACAGGTTCCCGCCATCCGATTTCTATAGTAAGAAACGATATAATTGATATTTTCACACGTATCGGTTTTACAGTTTCGGAGGGTCCAGACATTGAAGACGACGATCACGTTTTTACAAAACTTAACTTTGCTCCCGAGCATCCTGCCAGGGATATGCAAGATACTTTCTATATCTCCAGAATCTCATTGGAAGACTCGAGCCCTGAAGACATTTTGCTCCGTACTCATACATCATCCGTACAGGTGAGGGTAATGCAAAATCAAAAACCCCCAATACGTACTATTTCGCCAGGACGGGTTTTCCGTAATGAGGCTATTTCTGCCAGGGCGCATTGTATTTTTCACCAGGTGGAGGGTTTATATATAGATGAGAATGTATCCTTTGCAGATCTTAAACAGACACTTTTATTCTTTGCAAGAGAGATGTTTGGAAAAGAGACTGAGATCAGGTTAAGACCATCATATTTCCCTTTCACAGAGCCATCTGCAGAAATGGATGTAAGTTGCAAAATTTGTGGCGGGAAAGGCTGTAACATTTGCAAATATACTGGCTGGCTAGAGATATTAGGATGTGGCATGGTTCATCCTAATGTGCTGGAGACATGCAATATTGACAGCAGAAAATATACCGGTTTCGCTTTTGGTATGGGTATCGAAAGGCTTACAATGCTAAAGTACCAGGTTAATGATCTGCGTCTTTATTTTGAAAATGATTTGAGGTTCCTGGATCAGTTCAAAACGGCATTTTAGTTGAATTAAACAATTATATTCAAGGGATTGTTAATCTTTTCACTTAAATCGAGTATAGGAAATGAAACAGCAAGACATTCACGCCCCGCTATGCTATAAATGCTCACTTGAATCAGGTTCTATTTTCAAGTATCTGACACCTGAGGAAATTGAGACCATCAATTTTCAGAAAGATTTCCGGCAATATAAGCGCGGGGATATTCTTTACCAGGAGGGTAACCGCATAAGTGGTTTCTTTTGCATTAACAATGGAATCATTAAAGTATTTAAAACAGGTTTTGACGGAAAAGAACAGATAATCCGTTTTGCAAAAAAGGGAGATATTATAGCATACCGGAGCGTTCTAAGCAATGAGCTGGCATGTACTTCTGCAAAAGTTATTGAAGATTGCAACGTTTGTTTTATACCTTCTGAAATACTTATATCATTTATTAAGACCAATCCAACTTACGCCCTTGAATTACTGAAACTTGCTTGTCATGAATTAGGTGAGGCAAATTCATTTATTACAGATATTGCCCAGAAAACTGTTAGGGAGCGGCTTGCTGAAGTTCTTCTTTTTCTTGTTAATGATTTTAGCATTGACGATCAGCAATTTCTTAATATATCTCTTACACGCGAAGAGCTTGCCAACATAGTAGGCACGGCCACAGAATCGGTTATCAGGCTATTATCAGAGTTTAAAGCCGATAAGCTGGTTGAGTTGAACGGTAGAAAAATCAAGATTTTAAACACAAAAGGGCTCCAAATGATCAGTAATGTTTTTAATTAATTACTAATAGCCTTATTTATTGATTTGAATTTAGAATAAGGTTCCGGGCAAATTGTGCCCGAATTGTTTTCCAAGATGTTTATAAGCATGTTCTGTTGCTTCGCGACCTCTTGGAGTTCTCCTGAGTTTGACAGTTGATTTTTGTAACTAGTTAATATAAAACATATTACTGGCGCAAAAAAAATTTGTGCCACTACATTTCCGTTTTTCGTAATATTTTTGGAGGGATTCTCATTCCGATTGCTTTAATAAGGTTTTGTGCATTAGGAGGTATATCTGTTCTTACCCAAATGGTTTGTTT
>Ga0315273_10000052_pt1 | contig 95293 bp, 89 predicted proteins | sample YL17G02_0_MG_FD_205753 | JGI IMG/M metagenome (GOLD analysis project Ga0315273, IMG submission 205753) | Sediment microbial communities from Yellowstone Lake, YNP, Wyoming, USA - YL17G02_0 | ecosystem: Environmental > Aquatic > Freshwater > Lake > Sediment | place: USA: Wyoming | collected... | reverse complement strand
TTCCGCTGAATGAAAAAATTATCGACGCGAGGAGGCTCCCAATATATGACAACTTATATTGTCTTGCCAGAAAGTAAAAACCAATAAAACCAATTACACCATGGGAAAAAATGCTAAGTTTTATGCCTCTTACAGTTCCGAAGATGAGCGCGAATAACGTTTGAAACGATAATACAGGGATCTCTGGATTAGCAAAATGAATTGAACCACCACATTTGTAAGGATTCCAAAGCGGAAACTGGTGAAAATCAAGCAGAGATACTCTAGTGAATTCTGTCCATGCAAAATTCTGATCCCAGTCTTGTATCCCTAAATTATTACCTGAATTTAGGATGGGATAATAATAAACGAGCGAGCCTAAAATGCTCAGAACGAGTAAAGCCCAAATTTCCCATCTTCTCATATAAACCTCACAACGCTTTCAATTAATTCGTATTGTAAAGCAAATATAATCTTTGTATCAACTTTTTGGTTCGGATACTTATCTTCTTCCTTGAAACATATCCCTAATTTTGGACCATATGAAATTGGTACAATATTACGAGAAGGTTACAAAAGGATGCTATTATGATACGGTTCAGTATCCGTGTCGCCTGCACCCAATAATGCCTCGATTGCTTCAATATATTTTCTTATCAACAATTTTGATTCCGGGGCGGGGCATTTGGGCGGGAAATTGCCAACAAAACAATCCAAGCCTCACTTCGGAAAACTCCACTCAGTTGGTTCTCGCCCATGACTTCTTGGTGAGGAACAAACGCCTGGGGCACCGGAGCATTGACGGTGCCTGCCAGCAAAGGAAACACCTTATTGTCCCCCTCACGATAGGATCTGCAACTGGAATACCGGGTAACGTTCTCCGGTTTCACAGAAGCCCATCCGCTGGTAAAGTGCAAGTGACGCGGCATTATCACTCTGAGTATTGACTGTCAAATGAGATAAGCCATGCCGCCCAGCCTGCTGAATCAGGTCCGCGACCATGGCATATCCTAATCCATTTCCCTGCAAAGCTGGCCGGACCGCCAGCCTGGCAAGGTGTACGCCGAGCATATTACGGGTACTTAGCTGGTATCCAATCACTTGCCCATCCATCTCTGCAACGGTTGCCCATACAGATTGTGGATACGCCCGCACAAGCAGCGGGAGTTCATTCCGCCAGAGCAGTTCGAACGCCGAAGAATCTACTTCGGCAACAGCAGGCAGGTCAAACGCCATCATCGCCCGCAGGGAGATTTCTGGCGGTAATGCCATATAAGCTGGCACTCCACCGTCACGCTCGAGCATCAGAATTGACTGCCGGCTGGCAAACCCGCTTGAAAGGAGTAAAGCATGAAGCCATTCATGCAAAACAATGGCAGCAGCAATGATTTGGCCTTTGTGATTCAGTTCTGCAAGAGTTCTTTGCCAGAGTATATACCACGATTCTTGAACGGGAATCTTGCCAGAGTTTACGAACAACCGCACCCAAGCCACAGTCGGCGGATCCGGCGGACAGCCCAGTGCAGCGACAACCTGTCCCTTGGTTTCTAGCACGAAGTAAGGCGGCGATCCGATCCAATCTAGCGGACTCCACCAATCCAGGTGGCGGTGAACATGCGAACTGAAATTGATCAGATTGGCAATCTGGCTCTGATCGGTCAGAACAGCCGGGCGCACCTGGAGATCCCCGCCAACTATCATAGCCGGAAGAATAGGAGTATTTTCATGATGCGCTGCTTCGGGGTCAGATTCTTTACAGGAGCCAGCCCGGATTGCAAAGCGATGATCGCATCAATAAATTTGAAGCGGCGCAAATAAAGAGCCGAGAGCAATTGCATCACTTCGAGACGAAAATCTGTTTCACCTGCTTTTTCGAGAGCATCACTGGCTCTGGTGTAAAAGTCAATTGCTTCCCTAAAACGCTTGAGAGCTTGCAGTGCCGAGGCTTGATTGGCCAGCGCCATTCCCTGATGGCGTGTATCACCGGCTTCGGCGAAAATCACATCCGTGTCTAGGGCGGCATCCAAAGCAGCCTGGGCCTGTTTATCGCGTAGGAGAGCCACAGACTGGTTGTTCTTCATTTCGGCGGACATGGGTGCATTGCCCACCTCCGCATAAGCAGACCCAGCTTCAGCAAAAGCTTTTATCGCAGCCGGATAATCACCGGCCAAATAAGTACGTTTCGCTTGATCTGCAATTTCTTGGGGGGAAAGTTTGTATAGCATTTCAGAATGTTATATCCAGTAAATCTTCGGCCACTGAGCGTAGTTTATCGGTAGACATGCCACTCAATTTCATTGCCAGTTCCAGGTATGGGCGGTTGACCGGCTTGCAGACAAAATTCTGCAATTCAGCCGGGAGCTGCAATAAATCCTGGATGGCTTTTTGCTGGACCATCCACAATCCGATTTGGCTGGTCTTGTCAAAGAGCATTTCAATCTGGCCGCCCAGCAAAGCAGTCAAACCTTCCAATTCAGGTAAAGGGATTGGTCGTTCACCCAGCTCATAAGCCTTGAGGCGCGCTGTCGAGATGTCCGAAAGCTCCGAGAGGGCGCGTGGTGAAATACTTGCCATCTCGCGAAACTGACGCAAGAGCGCTCCAATCAGACGCTGCCGGATGCCCATAATTGCTGGCAGGTTCAGGGTTTCCGTACGCGATGCACCATCTGATGTAGCCTCCTTGCTCCAAAAGGTTAGCAGGGGCAGGTTCAAGGCATACGACAGTACTTCCAGTTCCGGCAGTGAAGGTGATCTACGGCCTTCCTCCCACGCACGGAATATACCTGCCGTCACCCGGGTTATGCGCGCACATTCCGGGATGGTCCTTCGCGACGCCAGACGCGCGTCTCGGATCAAGACACCTAATTTTCTTGAACGAAGGCTAACCTGGGATTGAATGGTCATGAGGGTTCCTCACAAAATTACAGAAAAGACAAATTTATTATAGCAGAAAGCCAAGCGACAGTTAATGCCGCTGGCGGGCTAACAGGATATCGGCAGCAGTGGCGCCAAATATCTCTGCACCAAGTTTGAAACCAGCCGCTTCCAAGCGTGGACCAAATAATGGTCGGATACCTGTCGGTTTTACCTGGCCGAGAATTTTTCCTTCTGCATCCACACCGGTCTGGTTAAATTTGAAAAGGTCGCTCAAGACAACCACATCGCCTTCCATACCGGCAACTTCGGTAATGGCAGTAAGTTTGCGCGTACCGTCTCGCAAGCGCGACATCTGGACAATGACATCCACCGCCGAGGAAATTTGCTGCCTGACAATTTTTAGTGGCAGATCCATCCCGGCCATTAGCACCAGCGTTTCAAGACGCGAAAGCGCATCGCGCGGTGAATTGGCATGAATGGTGGTCAACGAACCGTCATGACCAGTGTTCATTGCTTGGAGCATATCTAGGGCTTCACCGCCACGGCATTCACCAATGACAATACGATCGGGTCGCATGCGTAGAGAGTTGCGTACCAATTCACGAACGCTCACCACACCATGCCCCTCCACATTGGCCGACTTGGTTTCCAAACGGACAACATGATCCTGCCGAAGTTGTAATTCGGCGGCATCCTCAATGGTGACGATTCGTTCCTCTTCCGGGATAAAACCAGACAGCACATTCAGGAACGTAGTCTTGCCAGATCCGGTGCCTCCGGAAATAATAATGTTCAAGCGACCGCGGACACAGGCGTGCAGGAAATCAGCCATCCCTTGAGAAAGCGAGTTGAATTCGATCAATTGCTCAATTGACAATTTTTCTTTTTGAAATTTTCGGATGGTGAGCGAAGCTCCATCAACGGCACAGGGGGGGACGACCGCATTGACGCGCGAACCATCCGGTAGGCGGGCATCAACCATGGGAGAATCGGAATCGATGTGACGCCCCAAGGGTAAAACAATCCGGTCAATTATTTTCAGGATGTGAAGATTATTCTCAAAGGCAATATTCGTCCGCTCCAGACGTCCTTTCTTCTCTATATATATTTTATTAGGTCCGTTGACCATGATCTCGGTGATATCAGGGTCATCGAGCAGCGGTTGGAGTGGACCATACCCGGTGATTTCATCAAAAATATCCCGGAGAAGGCGATCCCGGATCGAACCAGAAAGGGATATTTTCGTCCGTGTCAATGCATCTTCCAAGCGTTCTTGGAGATCTTGTTGACGCTTTTCCGGGGTGAGATCAGCTGCACCGAGGTCTTGCGTAACTGCCGCGATGAGATATTCGCGAAGCTTAGTGTAATCCTGTGCAGATACACCAACAGGTTCATTCACACCCGATGCAATCATTTGGAGTTTCCCTTCGAAGGATCTGCAATCTCGCCATCAGGCAATACCCAAATAATCTCGTCACGCTGCACTGCTAGAAAATCAGCCTTAAAAATAACCTGACCATCTGGCAAACAGATGACAGCATCAGTGATGGCAATAAACTTTTCCGTGAGGTCCAATTCATCCTTGAGACGCCGGTCTTGACTGACATGTATATTCCCATGGATTCGGTGAATGACCGTCTGGATCATGACAGGCACAGGGACCTTGGAAATAATATCCGTAAAGAATTTACCCTTATCGTCAAATTCAATTGTCATGAGATCCTCCGGATAATTGTCTGCAATTTCGTCATTTTGCGCTTTTTATCACTAACCTTGCGACCGTTCGCCCAATTCTGCAATTTGAACCGCAGCATCCTCAAGAGTGAACGCCGACAAGTCGTTTGGAAATATGCGACCCTAGGTTCACGGCGATTATTAGCAATCGTACGGCATAGTCAACCGAATTTGCATGCCTGTCATCTGCTCGGATTCGGTCTTCGTCAACCCTCCCAATCCAACTACCCGTTTCTGCTGAAGATACAGACGACTCGGATCTATGCCCTGATTCTTCAATAACTCTCAAATCGTCTGGGTCAGGATTGCAGATGATAGATTGTTGCCAACGATTTATACAAAAACATCTGCTTTCTGGATGATTGGCAGGATCATATGCGAAAGTGCACGACCTATCTCCACAAGGAAGAAATCAAAAGATTCAGTGATCGCGTTTACAATCCCATCAATACGATTCTCCACTAGATGGTTATTAGAAACAGGGTCGTGTGAACCAGCCATTAGATGGAAATACCTATTTGGAACACGCGGGAGGTTTTCCTTGAATAAGGTAGCGGTAGTCTGAGTCGAATCCTTTATAGCCAGTGTAACTATATTCAGATAGTCGCTATTATCGACGATATTTGCAATCGAACCAATCGGCAGCACCAGGTCAATTACTGCAATGCATCTTTCTTTTTTCCCCCTGCCCATGCACATGGGGAAATTGGCGCAAAATGAAGATGTCCCCATTCTGCTTTTGGCGCTCACGAAGGTCATGAGAATCCCGAGTTTCTTGGCGGGCGCATATTTTCTCCTTAATATCCGCCGGATAAGTTCCAGTCGACGCGGCAGAGCTTGGCTGGATTTGGTCAGGTATTCATTACTGCCAGCCGAAAGGAGGGGGCTCATATCCTGCAAATCCAACTGGCCGCTGAGCGCCACGCAGGGGACATTCGATGTCAGGAGTTCCTGTCGACCGCTGTTCACCAGCTCGAGGCCGGGCAGATCGGGCAGTAATGGATCCAGAATGCTGATTTCCTGAGAGTCTTTCCAGGCTGATATCAGGCCTCCGTGACCCGGTGACGCCAATAGGATTAATAAGTCACTCTTATGTAATGTAATTGTCCGATGGTTGCGGCTGTCTGCATCCCCGTCAATGACCGAGACTGAAATCGGTTTTGTATCCATCAGCACACATTGAAAATCAATCTTCGATCGGAGCCATCAGGTACCCAAGCCCGGAACGGGTGGCAATATGTTTCGGCGTATGCGGATCATCTTCCACTTTTTGGCGCAGGCGGGCGATGGTTACCCACAGGATTTCCTTATCGTCACGATATTCCGGCCCCCACACTCCGGTAAGCAGTTCCTCCGCAGACAAAACTTTCCCAACATTATGCGTAAATTGCAGCAAGAGACGGTATTCTGTCGCTGAAAGATAAACCGGTTGTTCGCTCTTCCAGACCTCGGCGCGGGCAAAATCAATGCGTAGATTGCCGTGCGTGAAAATACGATCCTGCCCGGTCTCAATGACTTGAGCGCGACGCAGAACCGCCCGCACTCGGGCAAGTAGTTCCATCACCGAGAATGGTTTGACCAGATAATCATCAGCACCCACATCCAGGCCTCGGACCCGATCCTGTTCTTCGCCTTTTGCAGTCAGCATTATTATGGGCACGTTGGAGAATTGGCGGATACGCCTGCAAACCGCAAAACCATCCATTCGGGGTAACATTACATCCAGCAGGATCAGGTCCACCGGGTTGTCCGAAAAAGATTCGAGCGCTTCCTCGCCATCCGTGGCGGTAAACACCTCGTACTCTTCGGTTAGAAGATTGGCCTCGAGCAGGCGGAGATAACGCGGTTCGTCGTCAACAATCAGGATACGTGTGGACATAATTTATGCCTCTTTTCCAGCTTTCTCTGTACGAACGGGAAGCTCGATATGAAACGCAGTTCCTTTGCCGGGTGCGGTCTTGACCGAAATTCGGCCATGATGAGCCTGAACAATCTGTTTGCAGATGAATAATCCCAGCCCTGTCCCGCTCTTGCTGAATGGACCGGGCACGCGATAAAACCGTTCGAAGAGGAATGGTATATGCTCAACCGGAATACCCGATCCCGCGTCTGAAAAGGTAACTATCTGCCAGTTTTCTTTCATCTGGAGCGAAATGGTGATTTTTGTGCCGGGAGCATACTTGATAGCATTATCAAACAGGTTGTCAAATACCTGGGCAAGACGGACGGTATCTGCCTGAATGGGTGGGACACGCATCAGGTCCATGATAACATCCAAATCTTCGTGCCGCCCATGGACGCGCAGGGCTGCGTCCCGCAGAAGCGAGTCCAAACGAACCGGCTGGAAGTCCATGCTCATATTTCCACTATGCAGGCGGGCAGAGTCGAGCATATGGTCAATCAAGGTGAGCAGATGGTCGGATTCTTCGTCTATGATGACCAGAAATTCCTGTTGTGTAGCAGTGTCCCAGGTAGTATCAGAACGTAAGAGAGATGTGGTGTATCCTTTAATGAAGCCGAGCGGAGTATGCAACTCATGGGAAATCGTGGCAATAAAATCGTCCTGGAGTTGGGCGCGATGACGGGCATGTTCCAATTGGGTCAGGCTTTCTTGAAGATTTTTCTGTTCGAGCGCCCGCGCCGTCTGGACAGCGGCCAAGGTTGCAAACGGCATTTCGTCAGCGGTAAATTCTGGTCCTCCGAATCGGACAAAGACCAACGCACCGCGCCGGTCCGGAAGGATCAATGGAAGGCCAAGGAAGTGAGGCATGGCAATCCGGTCAGAAGAGGGTTGGTCTTCTGGAATGGATTCGATGGCTTTGCCAGTGCTGATGACTTGGTTGGCAATCTCCTCACCCCAGGAGGATTCGGCCTCTTTATTGCGTCCACGCCCGGCTGCACGCGCATAGACCACTTCCGGGATGCTGCTGGTTCCTTCAACAAGGCAGATTGCCAGATTGTCAAAAACAAATTTCCTGCGGAGAAAGACAAACATTGCATCCAGGGATTTTTTCCAATTTAGCCTGACGAAGGAACTGCTCAGGCGATTGAAGGTTTCAAGCGTTTCACTGTCCATTATCCACCAGCCAAATCAAGAACCAATGTTTACTCTAATAAGAGGGAAACGGAACTTGGTACCGAGCCCATCATCTGACTGCACTTCGATTACGGAACCATGTGCATTTACAATCTCACGTACCAAAGCCAGTCCCAGACCAGTACCTCCGTAACGCCGGGTGGAAGAAGAATCCAATTGATGGAAAGCGTCAAAAATCTCGTTCAGCCGGTTGGCTGGAATGCCAATGCCATTATCAGAAACCGAAACCATAATCAACTTATCAGATTCTGGCTGGATGGATAAGATTACTTCCCCGCCAGAGGGCGTGAATTTGATGGCGTTATCAATCAACTGGAGAATTGCCCAAGATATTTTTTCTTCATCCGCCTGGACGCAAGGAATATCAGGTTGTATGGAAAAGTGCAGAGCCACATTTCGATCAATCGCTTTTGTACGAGAATAACTGAGGATTTCCTCCGCCACTTTATTCAGATTAACGGGCGCCAGACTCAGGGTCAACTCGCCACGTGCCGCTAGCGAGAAGAGAATGAGATTGTCAATTAAGCTTTCCAACCGTCCAGCGGCGCGCTGACTGATCTGCATAGCGTTTTTTTGTTCAGCGTTCAGTGAACCAAGCGATTCGGTCGCCAGTAACTCCAAGTATCCCTTGACGTGCGTCAGCGGTGTGCGTAACTCATGCGACACATTGGCAACAAAATTTGCCTTCATCTGGCTCAACTCGGATAGCTTGAGTAGCGCCGCCTGCAATTCCGCGGTCCTTTCTGCAACGCGGTGTTCCAGAAGGCGATTGGCGTCCTCGAGCGCATTCCGCAATTGGATGATCTGCTCGGTCACGGCATGGTCAATTTGCGGGCGGGTAAGAAGGTTGAGGTCCATCAGCGCCTGACCCAACAGGCAACGTTCCCCTGCTTGCTGTTTCTCATTCTGGTAAGCAAGGGCTTTCTGCAAATCCACTTCGGTAATGAAACCTCTTTGGACAAGGGTTTCACCCAAGCGAGGAACAAGAACTTCAGGGGTCAGAGGGATTGTCATTCAAAGCTCCTCACGATTGCCAGACCCATTCACCACCAACCATTGTTGCTGTTGGTTGGATTCCATATATATCAGCCCCGTCGCAGGTGAACGGGTCCATCTGAACGACGGTCAAATCAGCCAGAAAACCAGCGGACAACCGTCCGAGGCGGTTTTCCATTCCGGCCGCGAAAGCCGGTCCTTGTGTAAATCCTTCAAGCGCTTCGCGGACTGTCAATCTCTGCTCCGGGAACCATCCATCCGGTCCCGGAGACCCGTCCGCCCGGCGTCTCGTAATGGCGGCGTGCAAACCCCGGAACGGATTCGGGCTTTCAACTGGCGCATCCGATCCAAACGCCAGTCGCGCACCATGCTGTGCCAGAGTCCGCCAAGCATAGGAGAACGCCGCACGTCCACCCAAGAGGTGCTCCGCCACCAGCATATCAGACGGGGCATGGATTGGCTGCATCGAGGCGATAACATCCAACTCCGCCAAACGCCCGGCATCACCAGGTCGAATCGTCTGCAAGTGTTCTATGCGATGCCTCAAAGCCGGTTGTCCGCGCTCGCGCTCGAAAGTGCGCAACCGGGCTAATCCTTCCAGTACTTCATGGACAGCCCTGTCGCCGATGGCATGGACAGCAAGGCTGAGACCGCTTTTTACCGCCAGACAGCCTAGCTCAAAAAGTTGTTCATTATCCAAACTTAGCATACCGCGATTTTGCGGCTCGTCAACATATGATTCGAACATTGCCCCTGTATGCGGGCCAAGCGCACCATCAGCAAAGAATTTGACTGAACCAATGCGCAGGAAATCGTCCCCGAACCCGCTGTGCAAGCCAAGAGTCACTGCTTGTGGGAGCAGCTCATGTGGGATGGATTTAACTACGCGGAATTTCAAATCACCACGTTCATGGAGGAGCTGCAATGCCTGGAAACAGGTAGGCTTATCGAAGTCGTGGACCCCGGTCAACCCCATTCGCCACAGGCTAGCAATGATTTGCCGGAGGTTTATTGCCAGTGCTTCGGGAGTCGGTTCAGGGATAACCGCCTCAACCAGTTTCACCGCTTCTTCGAACAGGATACCGGTCGGGACTCCACGTGCATCCCGCTGGATACGGCCATTGACCGGGTCCGAGGTGGAAGGATTGATTCCCGCCAACTTCAGCGCCGTGTCATTTGCCCACGCAACATGCAGGGATTTGGCTGTTAGGAAGACCGGATTCTCCGGTGCGACCGCATCCAGATCTGAGGCGTTGGGCCACTCACCACCCCAAGTATTCTGGTCCCAGCCATGTCCGCGCATCCATTCCCCTGGCAGCGTGTGGCGGAGGCGTTCTGCCACCCGGCGCAGGATTTCCTCTTTGGTCTCCACCTCGCAATCCACAATCTGTATACTGAGGGCATACTCCTGGAGGTGAATGTGTGCATCGGTCAGGCCTGGCAGAATGACCTGCCCTCCCATATCCTCGCACTCGGTACGGTCGCATTCAACCAGTAGTTCATCGCCACCAACGGCAAGAATATTTCCGGAGTCAATTGCAATGGTTGAGGCGATGGGATGAGCCGCGTCAAGAGTATGGACGCGTGCATTGTGGAGAAGTCTCATATCATACTCGCACACATATAAAGTTATCCCGATCAATCATCCATTTAACAACCGCCCCGTCAAGGCGTCCAACTCCTCGTCTGAATAATAATGAATGGTGAGCGTCCCTCCCTTCCGTCTGGAGCGAAGTGTGACCTTTGTCCCCAAGCTGGACCGCAGACGGTCTTCCAGTTCGGATACATCCGGCGGAACGACCGGTCTTGGCTTGTGAACTGGTTTTTCTCCAGTGAGTTTGCGTACCAATCCTTCGGTCTGCCGGACGTTGAGTTCCTGCGCCAGAACAGTTCGAAGCACCGCAGTCTGGGCATCAGGTGTGGAAAGGCCCAGTAAGGCTCGCGCATGTCCCTCTGAAATGCGCTTCTCTATCAGAGCATTCTTGACCGAGTCAGGCAGCCGGAGGAGGCGCAGTGTATTCGTCACTGCAACGCGACTCTTGCCAACCCGTGCGGCGATGCCTTCATGGGAAAGATCAAAATCTTCGGCCAACTGGCGGTACGCCTCGGCCTCTTCGAGTGCAGAGAGGTCAGAGCGTTGTACGTTTTCGATGATTGCCAGTTCCAGCCGCTGCTGGTCGGTGGCTTGGCGGACAAGCACAGGTACCGAGGCAAGACCTGCCATCCGGGCTGCCTGGAGTCGGCGTTCCCCAGCAATCAGGATGAATTGCCCCGTCGATTGGTCCAGTGTTGCGATCAGTGGCTGGAGCACGCCGTGTTCCCGCACTGATGCGGTCAATTCTTCCAAATCTTCAGGATGCATCATATTTCGAGGCTGGCGCGGGTTTGGTAAAACCTTCGTCACCGGGACCAGCATAACCCCATTGTCCAACTGAAAATTTTCCCCACCGGGGATCAACGCTCCCAACCCACGACCGAGTCCAGATTTTTGTGGCATAGGCTTCTCCTACTCTGCACTTTCCATAACGGCAATGCCATCGCCTGAGAGCAGTTCGAGCGCCAAGGATTCATAAGACTTGGCCGCATTCGATTCCGGGGCATAGGCCGAGATTGGAAGCCCGTACGAGGGTGCTTCTGCCAGCCGTACGCTGCGCGGGATGATGGTTTTGAAGACCTGCTCACTGAAAAACTTTTGTACTTCAGCCACCACGTCGGTGGAAAGGTGGGTACGTCCATCAAACATCGTCAGAATGACACCCCGCATCTTGAGGGCAGGAAATAGCACTGACCGGACGCGCTGGATTGTACGGGTTAATTCACCCAACCCTTCCAGCGCCAAGTACTCGCATTGCACCGGGATTAGTACTCCATCCTGTGCGGCCACTAATCCATTAACAGTCAACATGCCGAGAGATGGCGGGCAGTCAATAAGTATGTAATCATAGCGGTCAACCAGCGGGGCAATCACCTGGCGTAGCTTCACTTCCCGACCCAGTTCGTTGACCAGTTCCACCTCCGCCCCGGCCAGAGACGGCGAGGACGGCAAAATGGCCAGTTTCAGGCGTGGGTTCTGCAACACCAGCGCCTGAGCAGGCGCTCCCCCCATCAACGCCTCATAAGTCCCACCTTTTACGGTGTGTTTGTCCACACCAAGCGAGCAGGTTGCATTTGCCTGCGGGTCAATATCCACGATCAAGACGCGTTGACCAAATTGCACAAGGTAGGCACCGAGATTGATGGCAGTCGTGGTCTTCCCCACCCCGCCTTTTTGATTCACCAGAGTGTAAACGCGTCCCACTACAAAACCTCCACCAGGCAGATCTTGATTTCTTCCTGGGTTGGGATGCCATCTAGGCCAAACCGCCTCACTGAAAAGGATGCCAGGTGGGTGGCAAACCGGGCCGCTGCCCATGGGTCACGGGTTACATATAGTCGCCAAAAAAAGGCAGCTGCAAAAATATCACCCGCGCCGGTGGCGTCCACTTCTTCCAGGGAAGGCGTACGGAAACGACGCAGATCGCCGTTCCAGTAAAGCCTCGCCCCCGCCGGACCCTCGGTTACTGCGAGCACCTTGCAGGCGGCTGACATCGCATCTATGCTATCCTCGTCTCCGTCGACATCCTCGATACTGACAACGGCTGCCCCAGCCCTGGCTAACATAGTGTGGTATTCAGGCCACTCACCAGGTCCCACCAGCCCGGCACAGTCCCACTTCCGCAGCCAGCCCTGGGGAGTTAGTCCCATTATGGACGATGAAAAAATCCCATCCACCAGCAATTTGGCTTCTCCGGCTATCGGTCCTATGTGCACAATCGGCACACGCCGCCAGGATTCGGGAACATTATCGAATGACAGGTCCGGCGCTGTGTGATGTACATGCTGGATGCGTCCCGTGGGTGTGTACTTATTCTCAAAGGTTGTACTACGCTGGGTTGGAATACTGTGGACCTTGATCCCGTCCAACACATCTAGGGGCACTTCCCCAGCCCAGGCGGTAACCACACCCACGCGCAGACCCAGGGCCTTGCCCGTTAACGCAGCATAAGCCGCCGTCCCGCCCAGGCGCGGACCATCGGGTGTAATGTCGCAAGAGAGATGACCAATGACAAGATAATCCACCGGCTCAACAGGGAGGAGCAAAGACATAAACACATTATACCTGAGGAGGAATAAAGGGAAGCCTCTATCGTCACATTTCGCTTTGAGGCATCACGAATCTCATCCAGGCTAATAGCACCTATTTGTTCGAGGCGAGGGTTTAGACTTGACTTTTCTATCTTCCAAGGGGCTTACTGTTGTCGTATCACACACTGGGCTTTGAATAATTTCCTACTGTTTGAGCAGATAGAGAGCAATTTGGCGAAGTATGGCAAGCCTTCTGGCACTTGACATTAACGGAAACGACAATGTTTTCATCCATGGCCCCAACCGATCTCCATGGAGAATCTCGCCCGAATGTGTCCTGAAAAGATATCCCTTTGGGCGTTCCTAATGGGTTTTCAGCCAGACAATCTAGCTTTTGCCAGTATTCTCAATATCCGCCCGACCTTCCAAATCACGGACAACATCGCACATGGCTATACCGAAATATCATTTTTGTGCTCATTTCTCAACACCAATATCTGGTCGTTTCGACTGCCAAAGTGCCTTTCCATCGCTTCCAATGGCAAATTGACGCTGCTTATTTCCTCAGAAACAGCGGGTTTATCCCAAATTGGTCGCGCTTGCTTCGGGTGTTAAATTGGTTGGTTTGGTCCCAGAAAGTCGCACGTTAATGATCTTTTTTAACATATCAAACCAGAAGGATGCGCCCGGACTGGCTGCAACCCCGGAAATTAGAATCCCGAAAAGTTTGATCAGCCAGCCAGTCAGGTCGGTTACCTGGGGGGAGTTTACGATTGGATAGCATTCACCATAAATCAATATGCCATAGATCTCGTTTTCTTGGAATGGGAAGATTGTGCAACTAATGGGCAAGGTCGAACCCTGTTCACTTGTTGATGAAATAGGCAATCCCAACCAACCTACAGGGAGACTAATTTCTGAAAATTGTTGTTGTATGGCAGCTAATTGTTCAAGTCCGAGAGTTGTTGTGCTATCTTGTGTAAGAATATTTTCAATCCTACTCAGGATTGCGATGCGTAAATCGGGTTCTCTCCACAAACGATTGACGAGGTTTATTGAGTCAACATTGATAATGCTTGCCAATATAATTCCCACAATCAGAGTTGTGATGAGGCAACGGCGTTTGTACCAACCTGTCAAACGATCCATGGCATTATTGAACCATTCCTCAATGTTTTTACGAATCAATTCTAATTCATTTTCTTTTTGCCAAATTGATTGCGGCATACTATTCAAAATGGCATACAAAGTCTGTTTTAGCTGGGGGTGGGTAATACTGAGCGCTGTAACACCAGCTCTGATTCTGGTTACTGTCTCGTCTTCGGAAGCACCTGCCTTGAAGGATAATTTGACAAGCGCATCATTAATCTGTTGTTTCTGGACTCTAATGGCATCAAACAAGGAATCCACAGGAGCTTGAAGCCTAGGAATATCCTGTCCCAATGCTAATAGATCGTTTTTAACGGTATCAAGGATTTCAGTGTAAGCCTCTTCCCCCGTTTCAGATACTAATGCTTTGCGCATCATACCCAACATCAAACTTAGTCTCCAGCGCGCATCTATGCGATTCTTTTTTGGCAATCGCTGGGTTTCGCTGTATAATTTGTATAGTTGCTGTTGGATGAGGGAGGCTTCTGTCCCAGTAGTTGAGAGGATATCAATCATCGCCTGGGAAAATTGGCTCGCTGGAATATACGAAGGTTTGTCACCATTATCCTTTCCAGTATAAAGACTACGAATCAATGGGTGGTTATAGAATTGATCTACGAGCGTAAAGTCTGTCAGAATTTTCCCAAGAGTTTTCTCCAGCATTCGTGAACGCCATTTTAACCTGGCTGCTATCCATTCCTGAATTTGCATGGATGAGAGGCTAAGTAAAGACCAGGTAAGAAAAAGGCCAAGCAAAACATTCAGCAATATGGTAATAGACATCTTGTCACCTCGCCAAGGAACGATTCAATATTGGTAGGAGCCGGTTATGCTTTCCTTCCAACTCAGATGAAAATAAGTTTTCATGGGCATTTTCTTGTGCAGGTTGGTCTATATCTGAAATCAATTCTTGATAGCGTTGATCGGTTCTAATAAGATCCAAGTCAGGATCTGCTTTTATCCAATCAATCGTTGTGTCTTTGTTATTAAGCGCAAGCCGGAGGAGTTCGAAGGCTAGTTCTGTGTCCCCACAAATGGCATAGAAACAGGCGCGATTATATGCGCTTTCATTATTCATTTTAGGCAATGCATTGGCGATATGATGGTTGGCCTTGTTTTCAAGTCCCATCCTGTGATAGACGCCTGCAAGGGCGCTATGCGCCAGCACATAGTCCGGGTTTTTACGGAGCACAAACTGAAAAGCCAGTACTGCGTCATCATGTTGTTTTTCAACCGAGTAAAGTAGCCCCAAGTAATAATAATAAACTTCTCTTTCAGGAGCCATCTCAATCGCCTTTTGGTAAGCGCCAATAGCATCCTTGTACCTACCTAATGACTTATACAATTTTCCTAACGTATCCCAAGCCCGGTCATTGGTGGAATTAACCCTTGTAATATTTTCATAAATATTTACTTTGGAAAGTAATTCCTCCAAATCATCATTCCCGGGATGACTATTGGAATCACTCTTCGCTTTTGTGTCTCGGATTTTTTCATGCAGTATAGGTATCACAGGATTCATTATTTGTTCGGATTCGTCCTGGAATGTTCCTTCTGTTGGAAGATTTTCGGCATTTTCATTAGCGTCGACGATGACGATAGTAGATTTTTCAATTGGAAGAGGGGAATTTTTCGCAGCCATTTCGAGAGCTGATGCGTTTTTCAAATCACTAACCTGCGAGGCCGTAATATCCTTATCTGTTATCCCATTTGATTCAGGTGAGCCAGAAGGCTTTGTTTCTGGAGGATCTGATGGTGGATAGTTTTCTGTAACACTTGTTCCAAAATTGACTGGTTGAAAACCATCCGCAAGCGCCTGATTTTCTAAAGATGGCTCGCTTTGCTTTGAATATTTTGGTAGGTGTGACAGCAATCTATTTGTATCTGAAACGACCCTTTCCGTTTTGATCAATTCACGAAGATTGGCTAGATTACCAGGATGCCTGGATGTATGATGCTCCTGCGGAGAGGCTCCCATATCCAAATCGTCAGCTTTTTTATAAGCCTGGATTGCATTTTCAATATCTTTCAATGCCCGATAAGCATCGCCGATCTTATTCCAGACTGCAGCCTTGTTTTCAGGTGAATTCATAAAATTAATACTTTTTCGGAATTGGAGAAGAGCAAGACCAAATTCTCCAGTCAGAAGATATGCACCACCAAGATTGTAATATGGCAAACCGGAATCAGGATCAAATTCAATTGCTTTTGAATATGCTGCAATTGCTTCCTCAAAGGATCCAAATTTCAGATATATGTTGCCTATCTCATTCCAGAGCAATGCATCGTTCATTTCAGCCTCAATATTAACCTGCAACAATATTCTCCAATAAGGATACTCTGGCGCGAGCCATTATCGGACTCACGACGTGGACCGTTTCACTGGCTTTTTGATATGAAGCCAAGGCATTCCCATAGTCGCCTAACCGTCTATATGCATCGCCCAACCTGTTCCAGGAAACTGCTTTATCCTCTACGGAATTCAAATGATCAAGGCTTTTCTGGTAAAGCAGAATTGCAACTTCATACTTTCCTAAACGGTAGTAGGTAAAACCCAAATTGCTATACGGTTGACCATTTCTTGGATCCATCTCGATGGCTTTCTTATACGCCTCGATTGCATCATCAAAATTTTTGGAGCTGGTATATGAGTTACCCAACTCGTTCCAGTCGCAGGAGTTTTGTGGAAAATTCTCAACTTGTTGAGGAGTAACAGGATTTTCAGTTGGGGTGTCGACATCGGTTTCAACCTTATGTGGGGCCTCGGTTATTGTATGGCTATTTTCCTGTAAAGTTATAGACACTTCCTGTTCTGGCTCCAAAATGGTTTCATTCTTGCATTTCGAACAATTTTCAACGGGATCCGAAATATTCAATTGGATTTTTCCGGTATCTGGGTCGGTTGGAGATTGAACAATTGGATATTTCTTGTTCGGTTTTTCCAGCCCCGGTTCCTCGTCAGTATCGCTGCACCCTGGAGTTGAAAGGGCATCATAACCAAAGAGGGAAGCTGAGTCTGCATCATCTTCTCCCTCCCAAATATCAGGGTCTTCAATTTTTCCGGCAGTAAGTTTGCCTCTCGCCTTACCTTTTTGGTAATGGACGTGAGCTAGATTCTGAATATATGGCCAACATGAATCGGGAGCCAACTCAATTGCTTTGGTGTAAGCAACAATAGCATCGTTGAAAGCGCCCGCTTTTAGGTGAGTATTGCCATGTTCATTCCATTCTGGCGCAGTTTTCAAGTCAAATAAATGATTGGCCTCAATCATCTTTTCACCTCTTTCAAATCCGGTATTGTCTTGTTCCATTTTTGGATCGTTGTTGAGTTGCATATCGTTGATATCGTCGATCAATTTGGCGTTCTTGTCACTGAATTTATTGAGTTCTTTTTTCAATTGATCCGCATGCCCGTAGGCTGCAATGGCTTTCTCATACTCTTTCATATGTGAGAAGGAATCCCCAACACGATTCCAAATTGCTAGGCGGGATTCATTATCTTCGAATAGGGGGATGCTGTCTTCATAGATTGAGGCGGATGTTCCATAATCACCGATTTGGAATAGTGCCTGACCCATGCTTAGATATGCTTCGCCGCACTGGGGTTTTTGAGAGATTACATTTTGAAACGCTGATATGCTTTCAGCGTAATTTTGTTTTAACAGTTGAAGCCTTCCCAGCTCAAGCCATATATCAGGATTTTGAGGGTTAAATTCTATCGCCCGATGATATACAGCAATAGCATCGAGATCACGCTCTTGTTGAGCAAAACAGGTGCCTAGATTTATCCAGGCCTCAATCAAGTGGGAATTAATTTCAACAGCCTTACTAAGCGAATCTTTAGCTTTATCCAACATACCAGATTCCAGATAAGCTCTTCCAATCCCTGCCCAGGAATATTCGTAGTAGGGGGCAATTTCAAGGGCTCTTTCAAACGCTGAGATGGCATTTTGATACACACCAAACTTGTTATAAATATGACCAACTCCATCCCAACTAAGAAAGTCTTTAGGGGAGAAAGAGAGAGCTTTCTTAAAAGCATTAATTGCTTCTTCATTTCTCTCGTTTTTCGCGAGTAATTGTCCCAGATTGCTCCAGAGAAATTCTGATTCTGGTGAGAGAGTGATTGCACGCTGGTAGGCAGATACGGCACCTTCAATGTTTCCCAACTCCGTATGAACCAGGGCAAGCGCATTTTGACATTGCGCTTGAAGGGAATTGTTGGCAATTGAGGTGGATATTTCCAAAGATGTCATAAGATACTTTCGGGCTCTTTGAAGGTTACCCTTCCTCCAAAAATGCAACCCCAAACCTAATAATGCGTTTGAATGGGATGCATTTTCTTTTTCGCTACCCTTAAAATTCAAATGCTCCTCAGGAGATCTCTCTGATAAATATTCTTCGGCCGGAGAATTATCCGCACTTGGGAACTGTGGCTCTTCTGATTGAATTGATCGCTGGGCTTGTTGAGGAATATCGACAAACTCGACCACGCGATGTCGAAGAATCCAACATTCTGTTGCATTCGATGCAAAATCTGATACTTCATTTTCGAATAACCAAAATATCGCCCGGATGTTATTGTCAATGAAATATTCTCGATGTTCATTAAATTCTTTTAAGACTCGCACGCCTTCCGTCCCGCACTCCCAATTAAAGCCGTCAATGAGCAAAACAGTTTGCGAGAGGTCTGGTAATTGAGAGATTTGAGAAAGAAAATCAAATTGATCTATGTGGTTTGTTTTTATGGAGTGCGTTTTCTGGGATATATTGTTTAGTTTCTCTCGTAAAATTGAATTTACTTCATCACGGATGAAATCGGACTGATATATCGCGAATAATATTGATGGCCGATCCCACTTGACGGCCAATTCAATCTCCTGGAAAAGAATGTCAATCCGATCTTCGATTGGGAGGCCTATGTCGTTTTCTAAATGTCGAGAATCATTGTTCATTTACCAGCCTCTTAAGAACAGGATGGATATCGCACCAATTTTCGCTATCGCGATATTCCAGGATGGCAAGTAATTGAAGCATGGGCCTCAGGCGATCGTTATATTCAAGGCGATTGTGTTCGGCAATTTTCCGCAAATAGACCAAATCGTTGCCGTCCAAAATGCGCCGATATTCGTTGCGGATTTCTGTTGCCGCCCATTCAATGTCATCTACAATAATTCTCATAGCTTTTCGGCGTCTGGCGCAGCCGATGGCGGAACGCATAATCCTTGCCATTTCCCGGAATACCCCCCCGCTATATGTGATCGCGTCTTCTAATGCTTGTCCATCAATCAGGGATTGATCCATCCTGACATAAGAAAATCGGCGCAAGGCATCATAACCTTCGATAATATGCTTCTCCGGCTCTCTATATGGATGCAAGTTAATGTTTGGCAAAAATATTGCCTGATCTCGTATAGCATCAAATTCCTTGCTGTAAAACAAAGCACTCGAGACCGTATAAATGATGGCACAATTTGGTTGCATCATGATTTCACGCCGATCATGGAATATGGCGGTAGCTTTATTGAGATCGGGTTTGTCCATATCATCAATAAGTAGAAGCGGAATTCGTTTCTCTTTTGAATAAATTGCTGCGGCAATCATGTTTATGACATCAATCAAACCGGTTATATCTTTTTCAAAAACCTGCCGTAATTCGACCCGCGTTTTAGGCTCTAGTTTCATTTTCATGCCAGCATTTATGAAAAAAGCGTCAAGAGATGCACCATACTCATACGAAGACTGACCTGATAACACCGTTTTTATTTCTTGTTCAACTTTTCCTTTCCAGCTATTTAATTGTTTCAATAATTGTTCTGGTATTTCGCCGCCGTTTTTTCTATAATTCCGATACATCTGACTGCCAATGGCTAATAAAACATCGTGGAAATCGAGATCAACAATGTCTGTTTCCTCTCTAATGCTAAAGTTGATCGGCCAAAATTTTTTATGAATCTCGGGATTTGATAAGATATGCAGGAGTTCTGTACTCTTTCCACAACCGCGATGGCCGGAAAAAAAGAATTTGGGAGCCCGGAAGAAAGGTGCCAGGATTGCATCAGCCAATTCATTAATTGGATTTCCCGGTCTGGAGATATAAAATGGATTGGGTTGTCCATTTTTCCCAGGCGCCAAGGGAAGGTCCAGTTCAAAATTCAACCAGGCTCGGTCGAAATCCTTTGCTTTAATATATTCGTATGTGGTCATAGAAATACCCGGCTCACGATTGAGAATGAAGCGACATTTTAGGAATGAAAAGGTACTTTAGAAATTGCGAAAATTAATGACCTATGCAAAGCTTAGGTAGCTCTCATTGGACCATCCTGGGGGGGTCTCAATTTGTGCCCATCCGTTAATATGGCTGAGAATTTTAATTCGTTGCCCATAGGTCAAGCCTCCGACTATAGGATATGTGACTCCTGGCCCGCCGCGGACATTCAGTCCACTCGTATTGCAAATCCCATAACTCGCTGGGGTGGTTGTCGGGGGGGGATTTTCTACAGGAATAGGTGCATTGTTTGGCTCGAAAGAAAGATAAACCTCATTACTCCAACCTGCAGGATTATCGAATTGTGCCCAGCCATTCTGACGCTTTATGACCTTCACACGTTGCCCATAGCGTAACCCGGCCACCATTGGATAAGATACCGCTGGACCACTGCGGACATTTAGAGCGCTGGTATTACAAGTAGCATATGTAATATCACTTGAAGAAGGATCGGTCGGGAAAGGTGGGTCTGAAGGAGGATTAGTCGGGACAGGCGGTCCTGAAGGAATACTTCCAATGTTTTGGATTTTCTGTTCAACTACAGCGATGCGCTGAGAAAGGGTTGTTGTTAGAGTGGTGATTGATCCACCAAGATTTGATATTTGCCCTTCCAAATTATCAACACGGCCGAACAATCCAGAGGCAGAAGCATCTCCGGTTAGATTAATCGATGAAATCTTATCCTCCAAGTCATTGACCTTCCCATCCAATGTTTCAAATTTTTCGCTTAGATTTACAACCGGTATCCTCATTCCGGCAAATTCCATTAGCTCATTTAGCGTTCCGTTAAACCGGTTCATATCCATCACAAGATCTTCAGAACCAAACGCTTCACCCGGACCTTTTGATGAAAATTGCCAGAAGTGCCACAGGGGCCAAGGTAGCGGAATTATTGGGGTGGTGGATGTTGTCCAGTGGGCATTCCAAAGAGGGAATTGGATCCAATAGTCGCTTTTTGTCTGGTCACCATACTCGGCCCAAAACCCAGGGGTCGTGTAAATCATCGGTCGTTTGATGCTTGCATCTAAGAACAATTCTGAACGTTTTGTCAATTGATCCAGGCTACCCCGCAGAAAACCCAAAGCGGCCGATGGATTATTATCCGTGCGACGTAGTTCATAATCAATTACGGGTGGAAGCTCGCCCGGATCATTCTTTAACAGATCGGCAAAGTAATTAGCCTGATCAATGCCTGGCTTTGTATAATCCAGATAATGGTACGCACCACGTAATAACCCGGCATCTTTGGCTTTTTGCCAGTTTGCCAGGAACTGAGGATCAGTATAGGTGGCTTGGGATGCTTTAATAAATACAAAAGTTGCGCCCGCCTGTTTTGCTTTATCAGCATTCCAATTACCATCCCATTTTGAAATATCAATGCCAAGGATTGTCATAGGTGCTCTCCAGGATTAATATACTGGTGAATTTCATCAATGTTTGCACAAAGGTTTCAAAAAAGAGAAACATGGAATTTCTCAAAACGGTGGGTATTTGCATCAAAATCATTCAAACTGTCCATTTGTTTTTGCCAATGGGCGGGGGACCATATTTCTAAATATTCACCTTGCCCAACAATTATTATTTCCTTCCCTAGCCCAGCATGCTCACATAAGTTTAACGGGAGTTCGATCTGACCTAAACCATCAATCGTAATCTCTGCAGCCCCTCCCAGAAAAAGTCTGCTCATGAGACGGACCAATGGGTCGGAAATGCTGGTTGCTTTTATTTTTGAATATATTGTATTAAAGGCCTGTTGAGAAAGAAGAAAAAGATTCCGGTCAAATCCTGGCGTTAGAAAAGCAGTACTTATCATCCCTTCACGATAATTGGATGGCAAAGTGAGCTGGTTTTTTTCACTTAGAGGTAGGGCACATTTTCCAAAAAACATCGTTAACCTTCAATTCGGAAACCAAATTTCTCTTGCCAATATTCATTGCTCCAGGGATTTCGATCAGAGTAGGTTGTGGGCATTCGAAAGCGGCATATTTCAATTGGAACAATCAATATTGTCTCGCTTTTCTTCCGAGTGGGGAACCGCAGAAACCCGTTATTTCCTTAAACGATATATGAATATGAACCAGGAAGGAATATGGTATGAAATCATCATGTTTTTGCGGTAACCCCCTGAAAATTTTTGACCACCAGCCAGCGGAAACTTCCGGCAAAAAGAAACCCAGGAGTGTATCCTAAGCTTCTTAATAAAATAAATTAGAACCCCGCATGTTTATGGGGGCTCTAGTGTGGAGGGGCTTTGAATTATTACTTTATTATGTCTCTGTAATGCCTTTACGGACAGCATAGAGAGCAGCCTGGGTACGGTTGGCAAGATGAAGTTTATCTAATATATTGCTTACATATTTTGCTACTGTGGATTCTTGCACGAATAATTTCTGGCCGATTTCCTGATTGCTCAGACCACTTGAAATCAGGCGCAACGTCTCGAGTTCGCGAGGGGTTAGAGGTTCCGTCGTATTCAATTCTTCTGTTGGATTATTAAATTCGCGAATAACTCGCATTGCGATCGAAGGGTACAAAGTTGCCTGTCCCAGGGCTACATCACGAATCCCTTGTATCAATTGGGTATGTGTTGCATCTTTCAACATATATCCTTGCGCCCCAAACTTTATTGCCTGATAAACGCGTTCACTATCGGCGAAACTTGTTAACACTAGGATATGCGCTTCTGGCAATTTCTCTTTTATGATTGGGATCGTAGCAAGCCCATCCTGTCGTGGCATAACAAGGTCAAGCAAGATAACGTCTGGACGGGTTTCGTTCAGCATTTCCACTGCTTCAATCCCATCCTTTGCCTGCCCAACAACTACCATATCCGGCACATAGGATAATATTGCTGCCACGCCCTCCCTTACAACTGCCTGATCTTCAACCAGAAGTACACGGATTTTTTTCATTTGAGATCCTTCCTTGTGCAGATTATTGCGGAACGACCAGAGTGATCTTCGTTCCATGTTCAGGAGAAGAAGCAATTTTTAGTTTGCCATTAATTCGTTTGGATCGCTCTTTAATATTTCCTAAACCTTTTCCGCCGAACTTTATATTATCAGGATCGAATCCACATCCATTATCAACGATTTCAAGATAGATAGACTCTTTCCTTCGCTTCAATTTCACAAGCACCGATTTGGCTTTGGCGTGTTTGAGAATGTTATTTAAAGCCTCTTCCACGATATAGTAGATTTCTGTCTCTTTTTCTGATGATAAAATAATCTCGCTATCTGCTATCATTCGCGCCTGAATATCTGAGCGTCCCTCAACTGAGGCTAGACGCTGGTGCAAGGTGGAAACCAGGCCATCTCTCTCAATATCAACTGGTTCGAGCTCGAAAAGAAATAGCCGCATTTCTCTGAGAGCCTGACGAGCATTTTCACTAATTCTTTCCATCATTCTATTTTCGTCTACTGGTGCTCCCGATTCCAATCCTAACTTGACTGCTTCTGTCAATGTTACCAGACCACATAACTTTTGCGTTATTGAATCATGCAGGTCTTGGGCGAGGCGGTGGCGTTCAGCCAGGGCAATATCGGATTTCCTTTTGCGATCGGAATATATAAAGGAAGCCAGCTCTTCAGTGACAACGCCCAAACGGACGATTTCATCCGAGATAAAACCAGTTGCCTCTGTTCGTGCAAGCATGAGCACACCCATCAGTTGTTCGTTATTCAACAATGGAAAAACTGCAATAGATAGGTTCGGGAATTGTTGCGTTACGAAATCAAACTGCGGGTTTTGCGTTGCATCTGAAATTATTAGCGGTTCTTTATTTCCAAGAATCCATTTCGATGCATCCAATGCTTCATGCAGGTTTGATAAAATATCATTATCCTCTGCCAGGGCGCCATGTTTTGCCATTAATGAGAATTTATATTTCTTGGAATTTGGATGGGACTCAGCTATACAAATGGCTCCGCTGTCTGCACGGAATGTATATGCGATTTGAAAAAGCACATCTCTAAAAAATTCTTTGGATGATTGCGATGTATTAGCCGATTTAAAAAACGTCCTCAGAAGATTGAATATTTCTTCCCGGGCGCGTTGGCGAATATCATTTGTGCCCTTTCGGTCCGTTATATCCCGAAGGATAATTATTTTACCCCTTTCACCATCAAATTTATTGATGCGGACACTGATATGGCGGAGTTGGTTGTTTAAATTTATGCTTCCTCTAAACTCTTTTTCCTTGGCATCATTGGAACCGGAAATACTGTTCCAATTTGTCAAAATTGTTTCGACAGAATTTCCATAGACCCGCAGGGTTGGAATGCCAATCAATTGTTCCGCAGCCGGATTTAGGTCCAGGATTTTATCTTCATTGTTTATTATTATTATGCCATCGTTGATACTATTAAATAATTCATCCCGGGTTATCAAGTTCGTTTGGGGGATTTTTAGGTTGGTAAAAAGGAGCGCCACCCCAATCAAGGCAAAACCAACCAGCATCAGATCATATGCAGTGATCATCGGTAAAAGATTGGTGAAACTGACAGTATCAAGGATAATGCTGACAATAATCGCACTATTAATTGCTTTCAGCGGTCCAACCTTTAAGTGTTTCAGATTGTCACTTGATGTGGAAATAGTCAGGATTATGGAGGCAACCAGGATACCAAAGGAATAAACCAACATCAGCCATCCCCATACATCCAATGAGGAGATAACCGTGAAATTCTGGGATTCCATGCCTGAAAACAGGAAGCTTGGGACTGATTGGGCGACAAACACTACCAAGAATAAAGCAGGGATAAATGCCAGAACAAAAATGATTCTATACGATATCCGCTGACTCTGGATGATGTAGCCTAGAATATATGTAAATACAAAGGCGGGCAAATAACCAATAATTAAGTTCGTAATAATTTTCAATGGAACTAAAACTTGTGAACTGCTTACCTGGGAGATGGCAAACAAGGAAATTGCACTGAGGCTGAGGCAAGTAGCATATGCAATAGTGCTGGCATAACTAATTCCTCTTTGATGGCGAAGGGTAATAAGCAACACTCCAACAATAAGGGCACAAAGGGAAATAGAGGCTTCAACTGCAACAACCTGAATCATTATATTTTCACAACATTTGTTCCGAAAAGCCGCCACAGACGGGTTGCATTGATTTCGCAACCAGGTTTAGGTGATTCAACTCTTCTGAATAACAAAAAGCGTCCGTTTTTCCCTTGTTCGCCTTTTTTAGAATACGGCCGGCAGCAGAAAGCCGCCCCATGGATAGATAGATTTCCGCAATCTTCAGGTTTATGGCTGTCTCGCCTGGGTACTTTCGAAGGGTATTTCGAAAATTCTGGATGGACTCATCAATGCAACCCAGGGCACGAAGCCTCTCGGCAGTATTGATCCGCATCTGATAATCATTTGCTTTCTTTGTGGAAAGACTATTATTTGAACCCTTGGTGGATACAAGCGGTTTAACACCTTCTATAGAAGGTAAATCGAGAAATTCAACGACTTTGTGTCGGAATGCCCAGAAATCAGGAGAAAATCGAGCTAATTGTTTTTCTTCATATGCCGTAAGCCAGAATATTGCTTTGATATTCCCTTCAATGAAGTATTCTCTATGCATGTTCAGGGCACGATATGAATTGGAATATCCTCGACCGCCTCCCCAGCGCAATCCACAAACAAAAAAAACCGCTTGTTGATGTTTAGGGTGATCTAGCAAATCAAGTGGTATATCGTAATGTAACTTATCAACAGAATATTGCAAAACAATATGTCCTGAATCTCGAAGGGTTTTTGCGAGCGTGACTTGAACAATGTTTTTGATATGCTCTGAGCGATAGATTACCAGGATGAGACTGGGTTTTTCCCACTGAATTCCCAGTGCTAACTCACCAAGAACAATATTCACACGATCATCTAACGTACCCTTCCCGTTGAAATCTCGCATTTCTTTTCCACCGTTTCCTGAAGGTTTTGTGGATAGTCGCTGCTTAAGATTATATCATGCTCATCGAAATTGACATTTCTATTCGTTTACACCTCAGGGCACTGACACCTGATTGTCCGAGGCGAGTTCTGGAGAAGGCAATCCAAATTCCAAACGACATGATGTTGTTGTTTCGGACAGATGCCGCATTGACCAGTTTTTGTCTGTTTGAATAGATTGAGACCCGCATTCCACGTCAATTATTCTAAAAACCGACAAAACACACGCTTTCAGCCTGAGAACAATGGGTTTTACCAAGTTTGGTTTTCACCCATTGGGTGAAAGGAAAAAGCGGTTGAATCAGGTAACTTTCACCCGCCTCGCATGATAAAATTGGAGGAGATAAAAACAATAGTGTGAAAAAGGATTTTATTATGATCAATAAAATTGATTTTGCGGCCAGGAATCTGACATCAAATGCAGGCTTATTTCTTCTGTTTGAAAATGCAAAGACCAATGGTATTTTTGAACTTATTGACACCAACCTTGTGTTTGAAAATGAATCAACCAACAAGATCAAGATGAACCATATTAAAACAATGCTCTGCGGCCACTTTATTGGGATCGAAAAATTGGAACGACTCAAACTCCTGCAAGGGGATCCACTGATTAGCGAGTTTGATATTTCGGTGAAGGAACCCGAAACGGTATCAAGATTTTTAGGAAACTTCAGCTACAAAACAACCCAAATGTTCAGAGACATCAATTTCAAAGTCTTCAAATAATTACTTTATTAAATGTAAGCTAACATCGATCACAATCGATATTGACAGCAGTGTTGTCAACGTAGAAGGCCATCAAGAAGGTACAGCCAAGGGATATAATCCAAAAAGGCTTGGCAATCTTTGTGACAACATCCAGTTTGCTTTTTGTGATGAACTCAAGGCATACATCACTGGATTAGTAAGAAGCGGAAATACCTATACAGCAAATAGTGCAGCCGAAATGATCAAAGAAATCGTTGCCAATATCAAGACTGATAAATTGGAGATCATGTTCCGAATGGACAGTGGTTATTTTGATGAAGCCATTATTGAAATCATAGAATTACTGGGTTGCAAGTATTTGATCAAGGGTAAAGTATATCCAACGCTGGCTTCTCAAGTAACTGATCCATCCATTCTATTCGCTAAAGGTGAAGAGGGCAGGGAAACTACTGAGCTTTTTACGAAACTAAACACATGGTACAAAGACAGAAGATTTGTAGTATCCCGCGTATTGAAACCAGAAAAAGAAAGGGCACAATTATCTCTATTGGAAGGCGACGAATACGAATACTTTTTCTTTGTAACAAATACTGAACTACCTTCAGAAAAAGTGGTCATTTCTTATGAGAAGCGTGGCAACGCTGAGAATTACATCAAGGAAGCTAAGTATGATATGGCGGTTGGATATCTTTTGCTAAAATCGTTCTGGGCAAATGAAGCCGTGTTTCAGATGATGATGCTTGCATACAATCTGTTCTTACTGTTCAAATTTGATTTTCTGTATATTTCAGAATTCAGACAGCAGATCAAGATATTCCGCTTGAAGTATGTTTTTCTGGCCGGAAAGATCATCAGAACTGCAAGAAGTGTGATAATGAAACTCTCGGAAAAATATCCCTATCAAGAAGTGTATGAAAGATGCTTGTCTTAAGAAGATATACTCGAATATTCCGGTTTGGGCTTCGGTGTGTTTGACGTTGTCAGTTTACCATACCAAAAATTCTGTTTCAAAAATAATATTCGTAAAATTCATGTCAAGCTGGTGACGGAAATGGTACAATTTAGAAAGATTACCAATTATTCTTCACAAGTTGAAGAAAAATGATGGTAATTTTATGTTGATGTGGAATTCAGGTATTATTTTCATCCTACGTGGAATCCCGGCTCAATGTGGAATTTTGGTCATAGATTTCTCAAGGGAGAAAGTCGATGAAAAGAAAACTCAAAAAAGTACTTTCGATACTGACTGCCATCGTCATCATCGCCTTCTGTGCCGTTTCGATTCCACTTGTTATCTCGATGTTTAAATCTTTCACCACGCCCGCTCCAACTCCCGACCCGGATGTGCCTCTAACCTTGGACATGGCCTGCGATTACGCCTCTCAGGTTGTTGAAGTGGAGGGGAAGCTCATCCTTCCAAACCAAATGTACTGCACCGCTGAGGAACCCTTCACCTGCCAGTTGTACTTGATCGATCCCTTTCGAGGTGAACAACTGGGACTTGATGTCCCCCAGTACAAAGGGACCGGCACTCCGCCCCTTAATCAAATTGCGGAACTGCCGGATGAGTACAGCAGCAGTGATTTCTACATCGTGGCATCCGAGGATCGCCGAGCCAGGGATGGAAGCTTCATATCGATTCGCGGGAGAGCCACTGGCCGCGGAACCAACTGCAGATTGGTCGACATCGAGTCCATTCGTGTACTGGAACGGATAATTTACCTGGGGGTAGACCTGACCAGGGTCACACTGCAGGAGGCAATTGAGGCTGGTCTGGTGACGATCTCCATCAGAGGGGATGGTCTGACCCGAGTCGACATTTCCATCAAACCAAAGGTGGAGCTCAACCTGGAGGTCGAGGTCGAACCTGGTACGATCCTTCTGTCCGGGACCGAGGAGGTCCAGAACATGGTGGTTAGGAAGAGGGAGTTCATCTACCTTGAACCGGATCCGGAGGTAGAGGTCAGCCTGGAGGTGGAGGTTTCCTGCGTGAACATGCATCTGGAGCAACCCACCTCAGCGGATGCATTCACCATCAGTCCAGAACCTGCCAGTGAGGATCTGGGGAAACTGCTGGTATTAGTCGATTTTCCATACCTGGACCTAGCACTCCAGCAATTCGCAATATGGACGATCACCGACAACCCTCCCGACATCTATTCTTTTGTGGATATCGAAACAGGCGGACATAGTGCACCATTAATTGAGCAGTTGTCCCTCATTCGCCAGCTGTTCGACCAGGCCGGGATCGACACCACGAAATACCTGGTTTTCACAAACTGAATCTCTGGTGATGCTGGGAGAAACGTATGGGGAAAATTATGCGATTCGATCCTGGAGATAAAGCACACAAGTGCCTATTCAAATGTGATAAGTGCGGATGTATTCTCAGAGTGCCTGTTACCGATGTGGTTGGAATTGGGTGAGAGTTATATTGCGAAGGACAGCAAAATAATTTGTGCTTTGCTCTTTTCGAATGCGGCTAGGATATTCCTCCCAATTTCAATGGAGAACAGTACCCAGATGATGTGGGGCAGTGGAATAGTTTTAGAAAATATTAATGTTCTTTTTCCGATCCTAGGGCGAGCCGCCGCTTGCTCTACATAAGTATCCATATATTCCCCTACACGGTTCCTTGAATATCGTTATGTCCTCCGAGATAGCCTGTATTCCCCCTAATTTGGGTTCACATCTTTACGCGTATCACAATAATCATTCTCTAGGCACAATCGTAACTTTACGTGTTGGCTCTTCGCCCACAGACTGGGTGGTTACACTGGGGTGGTCGCGCAATTCCAGGTGAATGATACGGCGGTCACTGGCAGACATCGGTTCGAGTACCTGATGGCGGCCAGCCTTCATGGCTTGGTCGGCCATGCGCTGGGCCATCTGGCGCAACTGGCGTTCGTGACGCGCCCGGTAACCCTGCACATCAATATTCACCCGCACCCAGTGTTCCACCTGCTTGCTGACGATCAAATTGACGATATATTGCAAGGCATTTAGGATTTCAGCTCGGCGGCCAATCAGCACACCCAGGTCATCTCCTTGAACGTCAACCAAAACTGTGCGCTGGCCTTCCTCGTCTGGTTCGCCATAGCGGACTTCGATATGCCCTGGAACCTTCATCTTTTCCAGCAGTTCAGCAACGGTCTGGCGCGAAATGAACAGTAGGTTGTCGTCCAGTACACTGAAAGCATCTTGCGAAGCGTCCGCCGATGCATCTTCGTCCCGAGCTGGAACTGGGACGACCATATCCGACCGGGGAGAGGGTTTTACCTGGGATGATCCCGGTTTTTCAACAACGGTCTCAGGTCTGGAAGGGATGGTTTTAACCGTCAGACGGACGCGCGCCTGACGGCTGCCGACTCCGAACAGCCCCCGGCTGCCACTATCCAATACTTCCACATCCACAGCTTCAGCAGCCAGGCCGAGTTCGGTCAATCCTTCCGCAACGGCTTCTTCAACCGTTGGAGCGATTTTTTCTAGAGTAGTCCGTTCGTTCATTTGGTCCTCGCCAGATTTGTCGTTTCAGGTTTATAACCTGGTATTAAAGCACGCCAATTGACTTTTCCCAGCAGGGCATATTGAGCAATACCGATCAAGTTTCCGGTGATGAAGTAGATGGACAGACCGGATGCAAAAGTCAGGGCAAAATATCCCAGCAAAAGCGGCATATATAGTGCCATCATTTTGCTCATCATTGCACCCTGGTCGTTAGGGTTTGTGGAGGCCGGCATGGTCACTTTGGACTGAACGTAAGTGGTGATCGCCACGATAATGGCCAGCAGCGGGACACCAACCCCAAACATGTAGACGCGCTCCGGCTGGCCGAGGTTCATCCACAGGAATTTGCTGTTAAGTGGCACGAGGTCGGAAAGGTTGAAGAAGGGATAGACAGCCCGGGTCAGGATAAGCAATTGGTCGGGTGTGGCAGCAAGAGCACGCATGATGCTCTGATAGAGGCCAAAAATGAGCGGGATTTGGACAATCGACGGCAGGCAGGAGGCAAATGGACTGATGCCAAGCTCTTTATACAGTTTCATCTGTTCTTGAGCCAATTTCTCCTTATCACCCTTGTTCTTCTTTTGAATATCCTGCCATTGCTTAGACTGCTGGAACTGAGTCATCTTCGCGCTGGATTTGATCTGGGATGCCATAAGTGGATGGGTGATTAGGCGGATCAGGATGGTGAACAGGATAATAGCAATCCCGAAGTTCCCGCCAATCATTTTATAGATCAACAGCAATGCGTTCGTAAAGGGGTTGACAATAATGGTTTCCCACATGGTTCTATTCCTTATTTAACAGGTGTGAATGACCACTTGATAGCCCCACTTTGATCGAGGGCCACGAGCAGGTTATCTCCGCCGGTCAGCGCAACCAGGACCAGGGTCCCGGCAGCAACGGGGGATGCATGGATTTTCCCGGACACCGAAACAGGTCGGGCATTCTGACCGGTATTGTCCATGAAGTAGACATTTCCAGACTCAGTCCCGACAACGATGGTACTGCCACTGACCAGCGGAGAGCCAACGATGGTCCCGGTCAACTGCTGGGTCCAGGGCTGCCCTGTAGCGGTTATCGGAAAGGCGTAAAACATGCCTTTGGCATCGCCTACATAAACGTTTATGCCGTCCTGGGCAGGGCCAGACCAGATCCAGGAGGAAGTCGATTCCTTTTGAATGATTTCACCATTGCGGATGTTCAATGCGACGAGCACTCCGCCATAAGTGCCAAAATAGAGGGTGTTGTTTGTTCCCAGCACCGGTGTACCGAGGATGCCTCCATCAACAGTCTGCACCCAGGTCAGCTTGCCGGTTTGGGCATTCACCGCGTAGACATGTCGTCCCAGTGTGCCGAAATAGACGTTCGTGCCATCTGAAACCGGGCTGCCCCAGATCGCCTGGTCTGCCTGGAAAGGGGAGACCCACTTTATCGTACCGGTGAACGTCAGGGCATACAGGTTGTAATCGGCATTGGCTGCATAGATCGCATCATTGGTGATCAACACGCCACCGATCCAGCGATCCTTGGCCTGTTCAAAGCGCCAATTCTCAGCCCCGCTCTGCGGGTTGAGACTATAGAGTTTATGGTCAAAACTGCCGACGATCAATTGCCCGTCGGGGGTCAGTTTTGGCGTTGCATAGAAGGGAGTGGCGGTGGCAGCCTTGGCTGGGAAACGCCAGACTTCCGCGCCGGTCTGCAGGTTGACTGCATAAACGTACGGACCACCTGCAATGTAGGCATTGTCTGCATCGGCAGTTATGCCGGGCCAGGATGATGCCGCCAGGCCGGTTGCGCATCCACTCAGGACCACAGTCAGCGTCACCAGCAGACCTATCATAACCAGATATTTTGTCTTCATGGAATCTTGTCTCTCCTAATGAACGGGGTCGTAGCCCCCGGGATTGAACGGGTTACAACGCAATACGCGCCAGATCGCCATCGAACTCCCCTTCATCACACCATACTTGTAAACCGCCTGATATCCATAATGCGAGCAGGACGGGTAGAAGCGGCAGCTGTCGGGTGCCAGGATCCTGGCAAAACTTGCCTGGTAAAGGCGGATGAGCCCCAGCAAAGCCAAACGCGGCCAATTCCTTATCGTGCGTGGCAGGTCGTGCAAGCGTGGCTCGTGAGAATAATCGTGAGGCAAATGCTCAAATGTCATGGGCGTGGGAAAATAGCCCGGCGCGCTTCAGTAAAAAGGACAGCGCTTCACGTGTCTGGTGGACATTCGCGGCGGGGAGCGGTGAACGGGCGATCAGCAACAGGTCGGACCCGGGAATTGTCACCGGGAGTAGCTCGCTCATTACCGCCCTCAACAGGCGCTTGGCCCGGTTGCGTTTGACCGCATTCCCGACTGCCAACCCGGCGCTCACCCCAACATGCGTTTCGTTCATATCCGATTTGAGCACATATAAAACCACCAGCGGGTGGGCATAAGACTTGCCGGAACGCCTCACCCGCTTGATATCGGTTGACCGGGTCAGGCGAAAACTTCTTTTCACCTTCGCCTCGCCTTCGCCCGGACGGGCAACTAGCCGCTGCGCTGCCGAATTCCTACCAGCGGACGTGCTTGACATGCGCGTTGCTACGGACGGTCAGGCGGATGCGGCCTTTCAGGCGCCGCCGCTTGAGCACCTGGCGGCCATCTGCGCTGGACATGCGCTGGCGAAAGCCGTGCACACGCACGCGCCGCCGGATCTTGGGTTGATAAGTACGCTTGGGCATTTACTTACTCCGAATATATGTATTAAAACACCAAACAGCGGTTTTTCCGCCGGGGTTTTCGTGGTAGTCCCGGTTTTTGCACGAGACAGGGTCGGGTCGAAATTATAACCGAGAGGGTTGATTCGGTCAAAGGAAAATCGGGTTGGAAAACCATCAGTAATAATGAATTTACAACCAACTTCGCCGGGCTAATTTCCGCTCTGCGCAAGCGCTGACCGCCCTGGTACCGTCCGATTTTCCCACCCCATTGCACCACGCCTCCAAAATTGGGTCCCTTTTTTGGAAAACTCCACGGCACAAATACCCTTTGATCACGATATACGACCCTTCTGCGGGAATAATTCCGAGTCAAACACCTCATAGACCAGCCATCAGGTAGTTTGTAGAAGATTCGAATTGAGTCCAAGTTCCTAATTAAGTCCATTTCAGCAAAATAGCCCCGGTTCCTGAATACCATCCCGAATCTCCGACGGGACGGGGCATGGGGGGACAATTTTCTTCCAAATCAGTGTTCGAACTCTTAGAGAAGCACCCAGGTTAGGCCTGGCTAAAACACAACGTGGTACAGATTCTATCGGCCCCCCGCTGCCGAACCCCCATTCCAATTGACCGACACTCATGAACCCTGTTCCAATAATTAATTTTCCAATAAATCACGAGTCTAGCGCCAAGTCAATCCTCAACATACGCATATACACCGCGGTATTCTGGAGGCAGTTGCCGGGCAAGTGCCTCCATGATGCGACGCGTCCCCTCCCACAACGCATTTTGGCCACGGTCCTGCTGCGGTAAAACGAATGGTTTTCCCAAACTGATTGAGACCGGGGTCCGGTGCAATTTCTTCAGGTTACTCTCGATGCGCCGGAACTCGCTGCCAGTAATAGCGACCGGCACAACCGGAACCCCAGACCTAAGCGCCAGGAACGCGGCCCCCTCAGTACCCGCTTCCAGCGCGCCGCTGACAGACTCGCGTCCCTCGGGGGCGATAAGTACGCACCGTCCCTGGCGGAAGGCCTCCAGCGCGGCGGAAATGGCTCGCCGGTCTGGCTGGCCGCGGTGGACCCAGATAACGCCAAGCATATCCGTCACCATGCGAAGAACAGGGATGTCGCGTAATTCAATTTTTCCAATTACTTCTGGGAAATCTGGCAGCGCCGCCAGAGCGAGAACCGCATCCGGGTCACCCAGGTGGTTGATGACAATCAGCGCCGGGCCGCGGCGGGGATAATTCTCCAGCCCGCTTATCGTTGCTTTTGTGCAGACGAAGACGATCACCCGGCACAGGGTTAGTAGAAACCGGCGGAAAAGACGCCGGCCGCGGCTCAATTCAGGCAAGCGGGTCAGGTCCGGACGCCAGACTTCGCTAATGGGTTTCGGAGTCGGGGAAGATGGCGCTATCGGTATAGACACCGCGATAGTCCTCGGGTAGCAATCCGGCGATGGTGCGCATCACCAGGTCGGCGTTATGCTGGCGTGAGGCGCGCCGAGCCGTACCAATTCCTTCCACCTGGGGCAAATGGACAGGTTTACCGATATGCATTTCCAACTGGGGTCGTTTGCCCTGCATGGCCTTATGCCAGAAATCATCAGTTGTGCCAACGATGCCCACCGGGATAACAGGCAAGCCGGATTGCTCTACGAGATATGCGATTCCCGGCTTCGCATCTCTCATGCCAGGTTTGTGTGAACGCCCACCCTCCGGGGCGATCAGCAAAGGATACCCGGCTGCCAGTGCGGCAAGAATTTTGTCGAACACGGCGCGGTCATATTCACCGCGGTGAACAGGGATTCCACCCCACAGGCGGGCAAGGAGGTTTTGCCCCGGCTTACTCCAGACATCCACTGCGCCCATAACCTCCAGTTGCTCCGGCCAGAACACACCGATGAACGGCGCTTCGAAAAGCGAGACGTGGTTAATGGCGACGATGTACGGCTTGCCGAGCATGACATTCTGCCTGCCGGTGATTCTGATCGGTGACAGGATGTGGAAAAGCAGCCCAAAAGCAGCGCGAATGAATGGCCGCGCCAGCCAGCGCCGCCACCAGGCGAGGCGATATTTTGTTACCGGCATAATGCCTCCACTTTCGCAAAAACTTCATCCGCATTCAATTTATCAGAGTCGAGGATGACGGCATCCTCGGCGGCGCACAAAGGTGAGAAAGCCCGGGTCGAGTCGATCTCGTCCCGTTTGCGGACTCCCTCCAGGATCTGTCCGTAATCTGCCCGACCGCTCCGATGGAGGATTTCTTCGTACCGACGCCGGGCGCGTTCTTCCGCCGAGGCGTCAAGGTAGATTTTCAGGTCAGCTTCTGGCAGGACGACCGTCCCGATATCGCGTCCAACCATGATCACGCGTCCGCGCAGGCCGATGCGCCTCTGTTGGGAAGCCAGCGCCTGGCGCACTCCTCCAAAGGCCGAAACAGGTGAAACGTTGGCTTCCACTTCGGTCCGGCGTGTGTCCCATGTGATGTCCACGCCATCGAGGAGAACGTCACAGACACGCCCATCCTCCTTCGATGGTGAGCGCACATCTATCCGGGCAGTCTCGGCCAGGTTTGTGACAGCCTCCTCATCAATGATTTCCAAACCGCGTTGGAGTGCGCCCCAAGTCACTGCTCGATACATGACACCGGTATCGAAGAAAAGGTAACCCAGAGATTCGGCCAGCCGGCGTCCCAGGGTGGACTTGCCCGAGGCTGCCGGGCCATCAATAGCGATAATCTTGGGGATAGGCATGGAGGTCAGGAATCATATCCGTAATCAAGGGGAAGGAAGTCCCGCGCTGGAACCGGGACTACCACGTCCTTGATTGTCAAGCATCAAGTCAGATCGCACCCATAGGATAATATCTTCGTGCAAAATGGGCATCTGGCGGTAGACGAACCACTTCAGCCAATTGGAAGGGGTGGCATGACTCCAGTCTGCCACTTCATTCAGAGGGAGTGCCTCGCCGCGATAATCCGCCGCCAAGCTCAACTGGTCAATTGATGAGATGACCATTTCGGGGGTTGCATCAGGAGGTAGCGCGCTTACGTCCTGCATCTGCCAGTCGCGGAACAACCAATGCAAAGCTGGGGAGTCCATGCCGACCACCGTCAGTGGCAATTGACCGGAATACCCGGTGTTTAAGTCTGAGATTTGGTTGGCAACCTTCAGTAGAATATCCAAGCGCCCAGGACGCGGTTCCGGTTGCCATAGTTCAACCGTTAGTGGCTCACGCACACCGGCCGCGCCAGTGCTCATGCCGATCGTGAAAGCCGTCAGTAAGAGCACACCGCTCCACACACCGCCCAGGCGGGCCAAGTTCGCCGACCAGCCCGCCCCCACCAGCAGAAGGCTCAAGCCTGTCAAGAGCACCACCGCAATTAGCAGGAACAGCCGCATACGTGCCTGTTCCGTGCCCACATCCATTGTCGTAACCCCTGCCAGATCGAGCCAACCGAAGACCATCAGCGTGACCACCAGCGTCACCACTCCGGCCAACTCCCATAGGTTGCGCCCTTCAAAATCGAAGTGATGCCCCAGCTCGATGGCTGACAGGGCCCAGAGCGGCAGGAGCACCCATATCACGTCACTGGTCTGCTTGCCAGGATAAAGAAGCGCCAGCACCAGCCCCACCAGCGCCCAGACCCCTAGCCGGATGGAGTCGGTGTCCCGCTTCCAGATGCCGCGGACAGCACCGGTGATTCCGAATCCGAGCGGTAGTATTTCGTAAGCAGGCAGGGCCAGCAAAGGCTGCCAGAGTGAGACATTTGAAGGCGTCCACCAGCCGCGCAGCGATTCCGTGAACGATATGATAAAAGCGGACAATCCTTTTGGAGAAAACATGAATAGACTGCCCACCACGAGGAGTGTTCCCATCCCCCAGATGAGTGCGCTTTGCCCCGTGCCCCGTCCCGTAAGAGATTCGAGATGATATTCAGGAACCGGGACTTTCTCGCTGAAACCGGGGCTACCCTGAAAATCTTTCCAGTGGATGAGAGCAGGTCCCTCGCCTGCTTCTTCGCCATCGTCCTTTTCCTCCGCCTGGGTTGGGGTGCGCTTCCCGAACTTCGAGGTAAAAGCCCAAGCCAACGCCAGCCCGAGAAGGCCGAGCCAGACCGAAGGTCCGGAGAGCAGCGCCAGCCCTGCAAAGAAACCGGCTTTGGCACGGCGTCCGTCGAGCCACATCAACCCGGCAAGTATAAGACCGGCGATCGCCAGGATCGGTCCCCCCGCCAGGTGCGACATCGCCACCAGGCCGGGGTCAAGAGCCAACCCAAAGGCCAGCACTAGCGCCGGAATGCGTCCGAGACGGATGCGCAAAAACCATGGGGCGAGGACGAGGGCACTCCCTGCCAGTGCCGGCCAGAAACGGGCGAGGAAATTGGTAGCTCCGAAAATGAAGAAGAATATCGCGGTCAGATGAACGTAGGCCGGGTTAGGCCCGATGGCGGGTTTCAAACCCTGTGCCACTCGCAATGCTTGGAGCGCCCAGTTCGATTCGAAATCGGAGAGGGGCAGCGCGCCGAGGTGCAGAAAACGCAGCCCGATGGCTATTGCAAGCGCCAGGGCGTAGAAGGCATGTTCAATGTTGATGGGGCGATTATTCATTGGCAATATTTTAACATGGTAGTGACGACTTATGTCGTTACTGCGGGACTTCATAAATTACCACCTGCCGTTGTTGAAAGACCAGTGTTAGGTGACGCTGGAATTTGCTTTCGTTGAGATGATACGTATTCCGCTCCAGCGTACCGACGCAAACATAGCGAACCCCATACTGTAAGAGGATGGCTTGGGCTTCCTCCCAACTGGAGGTTTCGTACAGGCGGCGAATATCATCCTGGCGGGTGCCTTGCGGTTCATAGGTGCCGCGCCATTGGCCTTCGTGCATCGGCCAACCCAGGATCGTCGGCAGTCCGCTGTAAATGGAGATACGACCATAGTCCGAGTAGCTGGCATCCACTTTGCTGGCCTCCACAAAAACGCCAAAGGGTGCGATCCGTAACCAGGCTGCGGCAGCCATATCGTCTGGATAGCTTTGTTCGAAAAAGGCGCCCCCATCCAATGTCCAGACTTGGGCCGCCGTCTGCCACGGAGATGAGGAACCGTCTGCATACGATGCTAATAGATTTTGAGTGAAAGCGGGGATCTGGAAATTATTGGTCTTCGTGAGCACTCCAAATATTGGGTAGACCAATGCCATGAACAGAACTAACGCAAGGCCAATCCGGCAGACCCAATTCCATAAACCACGCAGGTCTTGTAACAATACCGACACTCCAAACGCTGCCGCCAGACTCCACAACAACCAGGCCTGGTAATAGAACTTGAAGATGGTGTTCATGCGGTTGCTGAACTGGTCCCGCAGGAAAAAATATTCGGGAGCCAGCACAAACAGTACACCGAGGAGAATAAGATATAGGATGAAGGATGAAGGATGAAGGACTAAATTTAAAGTGTGTGTCTCTATGTTTTCAACCGTCTTGCTTTCATTTCCACCCCCTTCTGCCTTTAAAAGAAATGCCAGCGCCGCGCCGAGCAGAACAAGCAGCGTTAGCAAGCCGCTGATAAAAGAGAGACGGCGAAGTGTAGCTGCGGAGAAATACAGCACCCCGCTCAAGAAACCCTGATTGGCCAGATAACTTGCCACGAAATCGGGCATTTTGATTTTTGCTAGCAAACCAAGCAGCCAGGAGAAAATCCACATTATCATGGCCAGAATTGCCGCCAGGGAAAAACCGAATTTCCCCTTTGCAGGGCGCTTTACGGCGCGCCAGAGGTAGATCAGGTATGCAAACATCGCCAGGAACAACGGGCCAAACATGACCCACAAATGGGCGCCGCGGGTCGGGTTTTCCAGGTTGGGGAGGATACCGCCTGCCTGGGATGAGAACCCCACGTAAAACGGCAGGTAGAGCAGGATCGCCAGCAGACCGAGAGGCGCGCCAAAAGCGAAAACATCCTTCAGCCGTTTCCAAGCCCAGCCGGTTTCCTGCGGCCGCGCCAGTACATAGGCACCAACGAGCAGTGAAAAACCAATCAGGATATCCCATGTATTCAGAAAGGCCAGTCCGCCTAAAACTAGCGAACCGAGGAACAGGCCCATTGGGCAGACAGCTAGTCGGTAAAAGTCCAGGTTTGTTTCCCCCTTCCAGCCGCCCAGGAAAAGGTTTAGCGCCACCCCTACAGCCAGCAGTCCGAATGGCATCGCCAGCACGTGCGGGTGCAGATCCCCGAGCAAATAAGAAAAAAATGGGAATTCGTCAATGATTTCATTCCATTGGTGGGCAAGGTTGTATTCCGTAATAACACGCGAGGCGCGCCACCACCAGTAATACCGTTCCGGTACCCAGCCATAAGGCAATACGGGCGCATCGCGTAAATTTTGTAAGTCAAGCCATTTCCAGAAGGTTGAAGCGGCTGTGCCATCTGCGCCAAATTTCCAGAACAGACCGAGGCGGTGGATGACCTCGAAAAAGCCCTCGAAATTGGAGACTAGCAGGAGGAATAGCGGACCCAGCAAAGGTAATCCTGTCAATGGGCGGTGTTGAGTTGGTTCCTTCTGCAAGACGGCCAAAAGGTTATACAGAACGCCATACGCCCCCACCGCACTCAACGCGAACACCAGCGACAGCATCAAGTTGAAAGCCACACCTCCCAGTGTCCCGGTCGCTTTGGCAAGCATGGCTGTCATCACATATCCAAAGTAATAGTACGAAATGGCGTAGCCGGAAAGCCACGGGTCGTGCGGCGGGAAAGTAGGCGAGTGCAGGATGGCATTGATGAAGGCAAGTTCCATCGGTTTTTCAGTCCCGACGATCTCCGGGTTCCCTGCGCGAACAAAGGCCAGGAACGCAAATGTCAGGAAAAACAGGAATTCAACCGTGACAATCACGTTCCAATTGGTTCGAATCCACTCCCTCAGCGACCTGCGCATGTCTTTCCGAACCAAACCTGACCCGGAAATTGTCACCAACACTACCAGCCCCACCAGCAACCCGCCACCGTCATTCTGGACGATTCCCAGGGAGGCCATCATCCAGAGGAGGTAACCCCACACGAGCAATCCAAAGGTGCGCGCCAGACTGAAGCCCCGGTCCGCAAGCCCTGGGAACAGACGAAAAGCCAGCGGGAAGGTCAGCCAGCCAAGGGCGGAAACAAGCAAGTACCAGGAGATGAAAAATCGCATAGGAATCTGTCTTCAATTATCCATTGTCAGGACGCATATCAAGCGTTTTTACCTTGCGGTAGAAACCGCCACTGCCTTCGGCTACTTTCGGATGATCAATCAAATAGGAACGAACACCTTTGTAACCCAGGTGGTCATATAAGTGGCAGGCGTTATCATGCCCAAAGGCAACGAGTAATGAGCACTTCAGTAAACCAGATGTGCGTGCCATCTCTTCGGCGTACGCCATCAACTCGGTGCCGATCCCCTGTCCCTGAAACTCAGGGAAAACAGCCAGGTTGCTGATATAGAATTCATCAGTTTCGGTCTCTTTCAAATCGCCGTAAATAGATTGCAGACGCGCCAAGCGGATGATCGAGGCCAGGCCAAATACTCGCAAATAGTGCCAGCCTGTCATCCAGTTCAGGCGGGTGAGCAGCCTCCCCGGATAAGCCAAAAATAGACCAGCCACTTGTCCGGCGTGCTCCGCCACGTATGCCAGGTCAATACTAACCCGGTTGCGAGGGCGCAGGAATAGACTGCCCAGTACCTGCAAGGTGGAATATCCCTTTTCCTGACCAAAGAGCCAGTCCGCTTCGATACCCATGGTCAAATAGATGAGTCTGGCAACCAGGTCTGAATCAGCCGGTCTTGCAGGGCGGATCGTGATAGCTTTTGTCATTTCAATTCTGCGGGTAGGGAAAATATACCATTTTGCCCCGGTTCGAAATTGAGCGTACGCACTACGGCTTCTAAATTGAGGGGACCATAAATGTGCGGGAAATTTTCATCGGCTTTATCCGTGCCTGCTTCCCACCGGACATCGGACTTTAGTTTTGACAGGTCAATCACCAGAATCACCAGCCCGAATTGGTCGGGATAGATTGTACTGGCTACGCACAGTATTTGGTCTATTTTGGAACAATGGATGAAACCTTCATTCGTCAGCGATTCAGCGGAATACGAGCCAGACTTTTGCGCGGAAGACCAGGAGTCCCGCGAAGTGATATGATAGATGAAGTCGGTCACGGGTTCACCTTGCTTCCTGCAAGGACTTCGCCCCCTTCGGGGACTTCGTAAATTACCGTCTGTCCGTCACGATATACCTCGTGCCAGAAAATGTTGTTATTCGCCTCGAACTTGAGCAATCCGTCTGGAGTCCCCGCCGGGACAGGGCCATTCGGTGCACCAGGCGCATATTTGGCGCGTTCCAACCGGCCAATGATAATATAACGGACATTGTATTTATGCAAGAAGTCACGCGCGGTAGTTGTATCGGTGGTCGCGTAAAACGCGTCCACTTCCCTACCGCGTTCGATCACGTCACCGGAAAACAGGACCCGCTGCTGCTGCTGGTGCCACTGCCAGCCAACCACTGCGGGCAGACCGGTATAGATGGAATACCGCGAGAGCCAGGTATACTGGACCCCGGCCGCTGCCGCTTCGATGATCACCGGTGAACCTTGAACATTCTCCTGCATCCAGAGGATGGCGCGGTAGTCCTCACTCAAATCCATGCTAGTGTTGAATTCAAAATGGGAAGGATAGTAGGCAAGATAGGTCATGCTATCGAGCGTGTGCGGTGCAACAGGGTTCATGCGGTCGCGGATCTTGGCGATCCCGGCGCTGAACAGGTAAAAAAAGGCGCAGGAAACCAGGATGATCGTACTGACATTCCAGACGGTGCGCCAGTTGGGCAACCATTTGCGAAATTCCGGCAGGAGCCATCCAAGAGCCGCAGCTGCGCCAATCCCCAGCATGGTCCATGCCTCCAGATAGAATTTGAAGACAGTATTCATGCGACCAATATCGCCGCGCAGGACGACGATTTCGACCACCATCGTCAGCAGCAGGCTGGTTCCAGTCATGAACAACACCAAGCGCTTGCCATCTGAAATCCCGGGACGGAACAGAAGGACCGTCGCCCAGACTGCAAGTGGCATGGCCAACCAGAGAATAGTGATTCCTTTCCAGGGAACATTCTGGGAGGAACTCATTACCCAGGCTTGTTGGGTCACCAACACCAGAAGAATGATCACCACCGCAGAGAAAATCAGGTCCCGATAAGGGCGCAATTTCTGCAGTGCGGAGATGGGCGTCTCAGCCAACCACTGGCGCGTCTCCCAGACCATCCAGGAGACGATGAAGAACAAGAAGACGCCCCAATGGACGAGGTAGGAGGAGATGTCTGAACGGCTGCCTTTCCAGAGCTCCACAGTGTTATACGCCTGTGCGAACCAGTCTGCAAAAGGCAGGTAGAGCAGCATGGAAATACCCCCCAGTGCAAGAACCGCGCCAGCAGTGAGCAGCAGGCGTTTCCCCCAACCCTGCAGGGGCAGGCGGAGTTTATCCCCATCCGAGTAGCGCCAGACTGCATAGGCCAGGGTCACGCTCCCAAGGATCAAATAAGTGTAGAAATCCCAAGTATTGGTCGGCCGGAGGGCACCAATCGTCAGCCCACCCAGGAACAGGCCCAGGAACCCATCCATGCGGTTGCGCCAGCGTCCTTTCGCCAGTAAGACGGAAAGGGCCCAGGAAATTGCCAGCACCGTCACCGAAAAGGCGATCATATGTGCATGCAGGTCCGACCACAAGAATGTGAAAAGCGGGAACTCTGTGATCGGTCCGCCGGAAGCATCCGGCAGAGCCCGGCTGGGTGTCATCATCCATTCCCGGTTCGAGAGGGGCAGGTTTAGGCCGCCCACAGACAGGAAGAATCCTTTGACGGTCCACCAAAGCCGAAGGAAGATGTTAACCTTATCAATCGGCATCACTCCCGGTGCAATGATGCAATCATGTGAGTTGTAAGATCCAAACTGTATGGCAGGTGCGGCGAGGCACATAAAGCCCCGATAGATTAAACGAATCGCACCGAGGTTTCCAAGCAGGATCAACGCGGCGCAAGCCGAGATTCCGGCAATGAATGCCTTTTCCCCCAGGAGCATTTTCCAAGAGGATCCTTGCACCGGTTTTCCATCCGCCAGCAGGTTCCAAGCCACCGAGAACCCCCCGAGCGCCAGGCAAGCAAAAAGGGTTGGCAGGATCAGGTTATAAGCGATTGAAGGCAGGATGCCTAGCAGTTTGACAGGTGTGCCAACAATCACATATCCGTAATAGTAATAATTGATGTAACCGCCAGCAAACCAGGGGTCATATGGGGGGAAAGTGGTACTCTTCAGAACAGCATTGAAATATGCAAAATCCATCGGACGTTCACCGCCATCTGGATCGTGCCAGAGGTCGGGGTTGCCAAGTCGGATGAACAGATCGAGCAGGAAGAAGGCCAGGAAGACAAATTCGACCATCAGGAAGTATTTCCAGCGCTCACGGAATTCCTGCACCAGTTCAGCGCGTTGACGCCAGGCTTGCCACACCCCTATCAGCATAATCACCCCGAGAGCGATCCCGATTATCAGCTTACTATACGAAAGTCCAGCCGAACCGGCTATCCAGGCCAACCACGCCCAGAGCAGCAGGCCGACGATGCGCGCAAGAGGATAACCGTGGTCGGGGAGACCAGGCAATGCAGCCCGCACCAATGGATATACAAAAAGCCCGAGGACAAGGATGACCAGGTACCATAGGACCAAGCCAAGGACCGGATAACGGTTATGTAGAGCTTGGCGATTAAACAATTCTGACCACGTCCCGCCCGCCTGCTGGACCGTCAACTGGTCGGCTGGGAGCATCAGGTTCTTGTAAGCATCGGCCTGGCCGGGCGTCAAATGAATGGCTCGGCTGAAGTCGACTTTTCCGAGTATAGAGTGTACTTTTGGTGAGTCGTAATCAGAGTTCTTCTCGAAGATCAATACTTTCGGATGGTCGTAAAAGGTAAAGGCTTCTTCGGCGGTCTGGTCGTTAATTACCAGAGGACCGATGCCCGGGTAGGATTCGAATGTGGCAACCAGCGAAAAGCCAAGATTTCCCTGGAACATACCCGGCTCAGCCACTCGATAACACCAGATGATATCCTTAACCGCCGGGCATCCGATCAATTGGCGGTAGTACATGGTCGATAACGGATAACGTTCAGGCAGACGGGTAATCTGGGTATACTGGTGGTTGGTGGGGATGAAGATGTAATCGGCCTCGTCCAGAACACTCTGGAAGCGGGCCAGTTTATCGGCGTTATCGTCCCAATAGACCTGCAAATTCAGTCCGCCGCGGTAGATACCGCCAAAAGCATCGTAGGAAGCAGTGCGGAAAGGCAGGGGGTAATCGTAGTCAGTTTCGTTGGCCACGGCGGAACCTATCAGCGTCAGCAATCCACCGGTTGTTTGGATTTTCAGGTAATAGGCAACGCCGCGCAGGATGCTGATAGGATTATCGAGCGTAAGAGTGACCGGATCACCGCGCGAGTCGCTGGTAGGAGTAAAATCCGCCGTCACAGCGAGGTTGGTCAGCACTTGTTGAGGTTGTGGATCGGATGCAGTGGAGATGATCACGCGCAAGGTCTGTACTCCGGAAGTGGATGAATCGGCCACATGACCGAGTAGGATCGATGCCAGCACCCCGTCGCTTTGGGAAACAAAAACCATCTGGAAGGGAAAGTCGGATTGAATGACCGCGTCGGTGGAAAATGGGAGCGGTTGATTGTAGGTTTTCCCATCGGCAGTTTGGACTCGTAGATTTATCGGGCCGGGAATGTTCTGGTAAATCCAGGTAGATGCGGCGATACGTGTCTCTGGGCGGACGTAGATGCGGCTGAATGCATAGGCATATACAGCGGTTGCGGCAAGGACTAAAAAACCGACTGTTGCCGCCAGAATGACCCATGCTGAACGAAAACCGGGACTACCCCGCCAATTGAACCCCTTCAGTTCTGTCAGGCGGGGTTGTGCCCAATCGCAAACAACCCAAGCCGCCATCATTGCCAGCAGTGGATAGACGGGAAGTTGGTAGCGCATGTTGGGATTATATTGGAACGACTGCCAGAGAAAATAGATCGCGGTCCAGCTCCAGAGCAGGATATGCTGCCGCCATTCGCCTTTCAATATCCGCCCGCCCATCCACAGGAATCCAGCCCAGGCCAGGATACCGAGCGGCAGGCCAAGGCCCCAAACGGTCAGGTTTTGAAAGGAGTAAAGGTGGTTGCGCCGCGCCCATTGCAGCGACCACGGCATGTCAGCGTTAGGACTGGCCTGTATGAGTTGCTCACGGACTTTTCCGACCCATTCAGGGTTGAGCCTGATGCCGAAGAATCCCGGGCCGCTGAAGGCATAAGGTTGAAAAATTCGAAAAGCCAGTAGTGTCACGACTGCACCGATAAACAGGAAGACAATCGCTTTGGAAATGAAATCTTCAACAAGTGTCCAGTCCATTCGCTCTCTAGATGGACCAGATGTCTGGATAGATTTTCGCTCCAGTCCGGGAACCGATTTATCCACAGGGTGCGACTTGAAATAGCGGACCCACAACGCAATCGGAAGAATAACTGCCATGGAAGCCGCATTAAGCTTGGAGGCAGCCGCCATACCCAGGGCAATCCCAAAAGCAATAATCCAATAAGTAAGCGGGTCATTCACAAGGCGTAACAATGAATGCTGGACATGTAAACTGAAGGAGGCTTCCGGCGCATTCGTCTCTGACTCGTTCCCCGGGCCTTTCCCCGTGCTCGAGCCGGGACTACTGCGCGATTCTCCGGTGGCGATCACTGCCGCGACGTACAAGGTCAGGAACATAAAGAATGTACAGAAGTTGTCAGTGGTATAGAAATGTGACTGCTGAATCTGCATGACAGCCAATGCCGAGAATACCGCCGCAAGCAACGCAACGCGCGCCATATAAAACCGCTTCACGATGAAATATAAAAGTGCAATTGTGCCCAAATCCGCCACAGCCGAAAGTTGCCTTCCGAACAAAGTCACCACGTTCAGTTTTCCAAACGACTCAGCCAGGTAGTGGACGATAAAAAGCGGAAGAGTGCCATATACGTAAGCCGGGTACCCAACAACAGATGGATTGAGGGTTGACTTGGCGGTATTAAAGTAATCAGCCAGACTATCTAACGGCCGGATGGCAAGGGTGACCGAGGTCATGAAGTTCTCATCCGGATGCTGAATGTTTAGCTGACCCCAGTCACTACCGGTCAAGCGGAAATACGCCCCTGCCAGCAGGACAATCATCAACAGTCCATCGTACAGCCAGTTGTTTTTCTTTTCGGGATTGGGAATGGCAACGTCAACCATAAAACCTCAATCATTGCTCCGGCGGGACAAAGAATATCATAAAATTTTTGCCCTCCGTTTTGGTCTTGGAAACAAATTGACTCCAGACACCATGCAGGTACAAAGCCTGCAATTGTTCCATCGCCGCTGCATCTTGCTCATCGACAATAAAGAGTTTTGGCCCCTGCACTTCCAAAGTGGTATTAAAGTTTTCCGGCCAGACAGCAAAGTCACGGTTGGGAATACCCGCCCAAACACCCGGCAGGCGCGTGTCGACCCAGTAGGGATATGGCACGATCCAGGCATTGTCGGTCGACCCATAGGTCAGCCCGAAATACTCGATGACCGCACCCATCTCAGATGAATTCCATGTCCCGGCGGAATACTGCATGGCAAATTGATTGAAAACCAGGTCAAAGTTCTGGTAAGATGAGCAGCCCGCAAGGACAAGAATCAGCATCCAGGTCAGGGTGGTTGAGGTCCAATTGCTCATCCTAGATCCTTCCCTTTTTAGGGACGATGGGGCATCCTCAAGGCCCCGTCCCGAAGGAGATTCGGGATGATATTCAGGAACCGTGACTACCCCGCGACGCCCGATGACTAGCAGCAGTCCATCCAATGCGATTGCCACAATGAGGAACGTGGGCACCATCGCTCCGGCTGCCCGGTTCAGAGCCGGGTTCTCGCTCGGAAATGCCAGGGATAGGATCGAAGGAAGTTGTAATAAAGGCACTGCCAACAGAAGGAACAGATCCTGCCAGTGGCGCTGGCGGATGTAGCGAATAAACACCAGCACCACGCCGATCAGGAGCAGCGCCCCGGAGACCACGTCCAGCGCCGGACGATGCGGCACCGAGTGGACCCAGATTTCCCCGTTGTCCCAGTTGAACATGGTCAGGGCATTCCAGGTATTCGAGAGTAAAAGTTGCCAGATCGGTGCAGGTAAAGGCGACTCAATGGAGCCAAGGCGTGAAAATGCCCGGTAACTGAATGACTGCGGGTTATCCAACCAGTAGCGTGCCAGCGGCAGAAAAACGATCAGCGACGTTATAGCCAGGACGGACAACCAGATAATGGCCTGCTTGCGGCTGCCTTTTGATTGAGAGTGCAGGAGATACAACCCGACGGCAATCACCACCACGAACGGCATGATGCGAAAAGGACTGTAACCGTGCAACCCCAGGCCGAGGAATAGGCCGGATACAATAAAGTCGTTGCGGCTGCGTGTCCGCAAGCCGCGTAAGAGATAGTAAAGGGTGGGGGCCACAAACAGCGGACTGAGCGGGAAGCGCAGCCCCGCCCGGCTGATGACATTCGGCCAGTAGGCAATCCCGGAAAAGAGCACCGCCAGAAGAGCGATACGCTTACCACCGAACTCCTTGCCAAGCAGGTACATGTACGGCAGGGTCAGCAGCCCACAGAAGACAGTCGCGATTTTAAGGCTCAGGAACGACAGCCCTGTGCCGAAAATCCATGAGACAACCAGAGTGAGATACATCTGGATGGCTTCTCGGCCGGTATTGCGCGGGAAGAAGATGTGCATCTGGCCCTGGGATACATCGAATACATCTTGGATTTTCTCGGCGTGATCGCTGAAAGGCTCATATGGGACTTTCGCAATATTGTAAACCCGATAAAAGACAACAATGGCTGCCACTGCCAGCACGACCAAGGTCCAGCGAGTGATTTTGAACTGCCAGATATCGCGGCGTAAAAAGCCCTTAATCCGCGACCAAAGCATAGGCTGGTCTTCACGCGGCAGCCAGAAAGCCCAGACGAAGAAAATAATTGAAAGGACCCATAAGGTTACATTCACCAGCGTGAACAGGTTGTCGCTGAGGGTAAGGAAAGCAGCCACTGACAACACGATCCCCAGGATGAGTGGCATCCGCCGCATCCGTAGTAAATCGGATCCGGTACCTGTTTCCGGGTAGGGGCTTAGAGTCCACTCTTTACGGTGACCGGCCAGAAAGAGCCAAGCGAAGCTAAAACCATAGAGCACCAGCCCGGTAAAAACCGTCCGGTTTGGAGAAGGCTCAAAAGCTCTCTGTCCAAGAAGGGCAAAGAAAAGAGAGATCAGCGAACGCCAGGGCCAGCGATACATCTGCGCAGTCTTTTCCCGAGGATTTCCTGCCATCTCTGGCGTCTCTTGCTGCGTGATCAGAGCATCTCCTTCAACCGAATGAAGCATTACCGGTTCCAGTGCATCCAGATGACCTTTTTTAGCACTGGTCCAGAACTTCAGCTTTAATTTCAGGTAATCAAGGATGCTCGGTTCTTCCGTAGCAGGATGGTTATTATTATTTAATTTCATTTAGTTTGTCCGTGGTTAATTTCCTGGCGACCACCATGATACTCTCTCCCCAGCGCATTGGCAAGAAGGGCAAACCAATGATCGCCTGGAACCCGCCGAGAAAACCGAAGACTAATTTCTGCAAAACCTTTGGCACCAGCGGGATATACGGCACATCCCAGAAACCATCCGAAAATACCTTTTGCAGGCTGAAATCCGCGTTCCGGATCATATCCAGCCATTCGGCTGGCGGCTTGAGCGAAATATGGGTTGGGTCTTGGTAGCCAATCCATTTCTTGCCTTTACATGGCTTCAAGAGGGAAGAAAGATTGGGCGTGGCAAAGATCAGCACGCCGCCGGGAACGATGATACGCCCCAGTTCCAAAATTGCCTTTTCGGGGTGCGGCAAGTGTTCGAGAACATGCTTGATGATGACCACCCCAAAAGCCCCTTCAGAGAAGGGCAGTTCCTCGGCGCTGGCTTCCTGGAGCGAGGTTCGCAACGCGATCGATTTCGATTGGATCAGCGCCCAATGGTTCACGTCAGCAGCATAAGTCTCGAACATATTTTCCAATTGACCGGCTAGATGCCCCAATCCGGAACCAATTTCCAACAGGCGCGCTCCTGGTTGGCTGTAGCGGCGAGCCAGGGTGGCGTAAAAACGATTCGACCACCAGTACTGGCTGTATTTGGCGAACGAAACGTTTCTGTAGGTGTTGGAGTTAAAATATTTTTCGTCGAAAGACATGTTTTAAGTGGGATTAGCGGCTACCCCTAAAAGGTGCTTTGCAAGAAGGTCACTTTACCATCTCATCATCGCATTTATTTATTCAATAATTTTTCAAATAAATTCTCGTAATTCGCCGCGATCGTATCCGGGTCATACTGGTGTGCCAGCGCCGAGGTGTCACAGAGGTATTTTTCTTTCTTTGAAAAGATCTCCCACAATGCCTCAGCCAGCGCGGACGAGTCCCCACAAGGCACTACTATCCCCATGGAGTGCATCCGCACCGGGCGGCGGACACCTGGCAGGTCTGACGCCACGCACGGAATGTTGTTCATCATTGCTTCCACCTGCACCAGCCCGAAGGCCTCGGTCGAGTTTAGGGAAGGAACGACCAGCACATCCAAATTGGGATAAAAAGCGGCGAGTTGTTGCTGGCTGAGAATGCCCAGAAATTTCCAACAACCCATCTGTTCGAATTTCCTAATGCGCGGCATCAGCCGGTCAGCGTACGCTTGTTCGCCAATCACATTCAGGTATTGACCGGCAAACAGCACCTGCGCCTGCGGGTATTTCTCGAGCACGGCAGGGAGCGCGTCGAGCAGAACCTCGATCCCTTTTTCCGCGGCAAAGCGCGTTACCATCCCGATCACGGGATTCCGTTGCCGGGTAAGATATGTTCCGGCAAAGGTCTCGATAGCACCAGATTCGGCAGGCGGGAGGACGACCGGTGGGAGGAAGGGTGTCAGTTTGCGGCGGTAACGGGAAAGGTAGGGCGAATTATCAGCATAATCCTGGGTATATGTGAGAAGATGGTCCGTCAACAGTGCCGCCATGTTGTTTTGAAACTTCACCACAAGGTTGACGATGCGATTAAAGAGTCCAGGCGGCAGGTGCAGGTCGCAATGATAAGTCAGGACAACAGGTTTGCCAAACAGCCGGGCTCGCAGCGCCACACCGGGGGCATCGAACTGTGGGAGGTGTAACTGGACTACATCGTGCTGCCAGACCAGTTTTGTGACTACCAAGCCGAAGGATGGGGCTATTACACCCTTGCTAATGCGCAACGCTACCGGGACACGGATCACCCGCACACCGTCCAACATTTCTTCTCGCGGCAGTGACTTATCATACTGGGTGGTCATTACGGTCATCTGGTGACCTCGTTTGGCAAAAGCACGCGCCAGCCGTTCAGCATAGATGGTCAGACCCGAGGTGTGGGGGCGGTAGTATGTGAGGACAGTAAGAATCCGCATGGCTAAAGGTTGTGGTTGTTGACGCTAAGTTCGCAATACAGGCCAACAGGAATGCAGTCGAAGCACTCCAACTGAAACGTAAAGTGGGTGATACCGTAATGCTGTGCCAGCATCTCCCCCACCGCCATTCTAACTTTCCCCCCCAAGCTAACCGGCACATCATCAGTGATCAGGTGCGCCGAGAGCGTGCGCAGAGAACGGGTGATGCTCCAGACGTGCAGATCATGGACGCCGTGCACACCTTGGATAGACAGTATGTCACGCTGGAGGGCGTCCAAATCTATGTCAGCGGGAGTAGATTCCATCAAAATTTGAACCGATTCCCGCAGGATACCCCAGGCATTCCACAGGATAAGGAAACCAATCAGAACGCTGACCAGTGCGTCGAGCCAATTCCAGCCGGTGAAGCGGATGATAATACCCGCAATCACCGCACCGAGGGTGGACAACACATCACCCATCAAGTGCAGGAAGGCACTGCGCAGGTTCAGATCATGTTCACAACCTCGGCGGACCAGCAGGGCTGTCACCAGATTGACGACAACCGCCACCCCCCCCACGCCGATGAGGATATTAGCTTCAACTTCAGGTGGCGAGACGAAACGATTCCAGGCTTCGTAGAAAATCCCCACAGCGATGAGCGCCAGCGTTGTTGAGTTGATCAGTGCGACGAGGATGCCCGCACGGTGGTAGCCGTAGGTCTTGCCGGAATTGGCCGGTTTGGTGGTAATCCACAGCGCCCACCAGGTCAGCGCCAGGGCCAGAACGTCAGTGAGGTTATGCGCTGCATCGGTCAGCAGCGCCAGGGAATTGGCAAATAACCCGGCGATGATTTCGAAAACCACAAATACGAGCGTGAAGGCCAGCGAAAGCGCAAGCCGGCGCACGGTGGAACGGGAAAGGTTGGAGATGTGTTCGTATGCCATAGGTCAGGACCTACCGATTATAACCCAGGGGAATAAAAACTTCCGAAGCTAAACGCTTCGGAAGCCCGGTTCCTAGAACAAATCCTTGTTCGCCCTCACCCACTCATATAGCCTTTCCACCCCCGCCTCCACCCCCACCTTTGGTTCCCAGCCCAGTTCCCGCCCTGCCTTGCGGATGTCGGCAACAAAGACCTTCTGGTCGCCGGGACGCCAATCCCCGCGTGCGACCGGGACAGGTTTGCCCAAAAGTTTTTCCAGCAGCGGCCCGAACTCGGTCCAGATGGACATCGTATTTTCCGGTCCGCCGCCCAGGTTGTAGACCTGGCCCCATACGGCGTCAATCTTCGCAATGGCGGCATCATATGCATTGAGTAAATCGTCAACGTGGAGTACATCCCGGATCTGTTTTCCGTCGCCGTAGATCGTCAGGGGCCGGCCAGTGACTGCAGCAATGACCATCCATGCCACCCAACCCTGGTCTTCCATTCCAAACTGACGCGGACCGTAGATACAGGATTGACGGAGGACGACTGACTGTAATCCATATATTCTTGCGTAATCCCGGACGTATTGGTCGCCACTGCCCTTCGAGCATCCGTAAGGTGAGTGGAAGTCGAGCGGTTGTGTTTCCGGGCAGCCCATCGGCAAGTCCGCGTATCGCCAGCGGGTGGCGTCTTCCACTACTTTCACATCATCCATACCCCCGTAGACCTTATTCGTAGATGCGTAAAGGATGACCGGCTTGCGCTCATTGAGACGCGCAGCTTCCAGAACGTTGAAAGTCCCCCGGGCATTGATATCAAAATCTTCTCTTGGTTTTACTACGGAGGTCGTCACCGCGACTTGTGCCGCCAGATGAATAATGACATCCGACGTTCGGCTGGAGGTCGTTAGAAGGTCCGCGTCGCGCACGTCTCCCACCAATAACCGGAACGCGGTTCCCCCGAATTTTTCCTGCAACCAGGCAAGGTTGCGCAGGGCGCCAACCCGGCTAAGATCATCGTAGATGGTGACATTTTCGCCACGTTCGAGCAGGCGGCTGACATAATTCGATCCGATAAAACCTGCTCCCCCGGTAATGAAGTAATTTTTTGACATTGTTCTCCCAATCCCTGAAAACTGATCACTGATCACTGGTCACTGGATCTTCCTGATTCTTCCTCAATTGGTGGAAGATGCCCACCAACGTCTCCCCTTCGCTTGACAGCGCATAGAGGCCCAGGATGCCGGTGGAAAGAAAATTGAAAAAGTGTGATGTCAATGCGGCTGCCAGCGCCTTGGATTCATTACCTCCGAGAAGAATGAGCGCGCCTCCCAGAGCGCCTTCAAACGTACCCACCGCCCCAGGCAGGGATGGGATTGCATTTCCAAAAGCGACCGCTCCCAGTCCGAACAGAGACCAGACCGGTGTCGCCTGTGGAAAGAACGCCAGAACTAAAAGATAGAATTGAAAGATGGAAATCCCCCAATCGAGCATCATCCAGAGCAATACGCGGACGAATAACCAGCCATCGGTCAGGATGGAAAGACCTGAAAACAGAGGCGCGAGTAAGTCCGCACCACGTTGATGGAACCCAGGCCAACGTGTGGTGAGACGATGGAAAAGACCAAATGCCGAATCCTGGTTGCGAGCCAGTATGTAGAGCGCCACCAGACCAATGACCACCACGCCACCAATGAATAATGCAATTTTCCCAGGGCCGGCTGCGCCAACAACAAACGGGACGGCGCCCAATAGAATGGCTGCAGCAAATGCCAGGTCAAGGATGCGCTCGATGACAATCGTCGGAAGGATTTCCATGAAGCCCAGTTTGGATTTGCGGCCCAGCAAGAAGGCGCGGCCAATTTCTCCCAGGCGGAAGGGGAGGAAATTGTTAAGCAGATAGCCTTCACACAGGGTCAGGAAAACGTCCCGGTAAGAGGCTCGCTCCCGGAGGATTGTGCGCCAAACCATGCCTCGAACAAACAGCCAGATAACCGAGATGGGAAAAACCGATAGCAGCAACCAATAGTTCGCCGAGAGGATCGCATCCACGAATCGCTGCAGGTCAACAAAATATAGGATTGCGGCTATGGCAACCAGGCTGATGAGCATCCCTGGCAGCCAGCGGCGGGCGGATTTCCAGAAATTTGACATAATTACATTCACAACGAAAGGGACCTAGAAACCCAAATGATTTAGGCTTTCCCTGGTGCACACTCCCATTTTCCCTTCCCCTTGCCCCGAATATGCTTAGAGGCTTGACACGGCGGGGACCTTCGGCGGGTCCTTCGCGGATACAATTTCAGGTTTTTTGTGGTTAAATCATTCCTCTTCCAATCTCAAAACCGCCATGAAGGCTTCCTGTGGGACTTCCACGTTGCCGATCATTTTCAGGCGCTTCTTGCCTTTTTTTTGTTTTTCGAGCAGTTTCTTCTTGCGGCTGATGTCGCCACCATAGCATTTGGCGAGTACATCCTTGCGGGTGGCTTTGACGTTGGCGCGGCTGATGATGCGCCCGCCTGAGGAGGCCTGGATGGCCACATCGAACATCTGGCGTGGGATTAATTCTTTGAGTTTGGTAATGAAGCGCTGGCCTTTGTGATAGGCATCCTTCTCATGCACAATCACCGCCAGCGCATCCACCGGCTCGCCATTGACCAGGATTTCGAGTTTCTGCAACTCGTCTGCGCGGTACTCGGCGAACTGGTAATCCAGCGAAGCGTAACCGCGCGTGCGGCTCTTGAGTTCGTCGAAGAAGTCAATGATGATTTCGGAAAGCGGGATTTCGAAATTGAGCTGGACGCGATGCGGGGCAGGGTATTCCTGGCTTTTGTATATGCCACGCCGTTTTGTGACCAGGTCCATGATCGGGCCGTAGAAATCCGTGGGCGTGATAATTTCAATTTTCATCCAGGGCTCGCGGATTTCGGCGATCAGGCTTTCGTCGGGCAGGTCCGCCGGGGAAGCCACGATTTTGGTCGCGCCGTCGTGCATCATCACTTCATAGGCCACCGTCGGGGCGGTGAAGACCATGTCCAGGTCGTACTCACGCTCAAGCCGTTCCTGGATGATTTCCATGTGGAACAAGCCCAGGAACCCGGCCCGGAAACCGAAACCCAACGCCTGGGAGGTCTCTGGTTGGAAAGTCAGGGAGGCATCATTGAGTTGGAGTTTATCCAGTGCCTCGCGCAGGGATTGGTAATCATCGGCTTCAGCGGGGTAGATCCCGGCGAAAACCATTGGTTTGGGAGTGCGGTAGCCTGGTAACGGGCCCTGGGCAGGGCGGGCGGTAGTAGTAATCGTATCACCGACACGGGCTTCATGGACGGTCTTCAACCCGGTGGCGACATAGCCCACTTCGCCCGCCGCCAGAAAAGGTATCGGTTTCAATGTGGGAGCGAAAATCCCCACTTCGATTGGTTTTACATCCACGCCAGTGGCCATCAAGTGGATGCTTTCGTTGGCGGTCAATTTTCCATCCACCACGCGCACGTAGGTGATGACACCTTTGTAGGAATCATAGTGTGAGTCAAAGACCAGGGCGCGCAGCGGGGCATCCTCGTCTGATTTGGGCGGCGGGATCTTGCTCACAACGGCTTCGAGCACCGCTTCGATATTTTTTCCGTCCCTCGCTGAGACGCGCAGGACCGTTTCGGGCGGGACACCGAGCAGGCTGCCGACATCTTCGGCCACCTCATCCGGCCGGGCCGACGGAAGATCGATCTTATTGATGACCGGAATGACGACCAGGTTCGCTTCAATGGCGGAGTACAGGTTGGCGAGGGTCTGGGCTTCAATGCCCTGGGAGGCATCCACCACCAGCACCGCACCTTCGCAGGCGTTGAGGGCGCGACTGACTTCGTATCCAAAGTCCACGTGACCGGGGGTATCGATCAGGTTGAGTTCGTAGGCCTGCCCGTCTCCGGCAGAATATTTCATTCGTACGGCCGAAGCCTTGATGGTGACGCCCTTCTCGCGTTCCAGGTCCATCGAGTCGAGGATCTGCTCAGTGGTATCTCGGTCAGAAACCGTGCCTGTCAGATGCAGGAGCCGGTCAGCCAGGGTGGACTTGCCGTGGTCAATGTGGGCGATAATACAGAAGTTGCGAATATTTTCAGACATACTGCTTCTTGGATGCCACCAGATGCATGGATGACAATTATTTATTGTAAGGTTAGGCCAGGGTAGTCGAACACGATGACGAAGCATTCTGTCCCGTGTCCCGTCCCGTAAGAGATTCGGGATGATATGCGAGAACCGGGACCTTCGCTTGAGCGGGGAAAGTATAACCGATTTTATTAAATACGAAGCCGGGGCGAGACATGCACCCCTGTCAAAGCGAACAAAACCGCCAAAGGTGGAATATGTATTTTATTTGTCCCCAATAGGGCGCCACAGCCTTCGGCAGGTCGTGAGTAAAATTCGGAATGATCCAGATACTCAATCTTGATAGTATAATCACCCGAACTTAAGGTAGAAATGACCTTTCTCTGCTTCGCCAATACCTGCAATAATAATGGGAATAATAACGATCTCCCAGAGGACGTTGGGTGAAGCGTGCCAGATTGATCAAAGAACTTCCATCTGACAAAATGCCCAACGCTTGCATGGAGGGCGTTTTGTCATATTTTCTGATCCTGGCACCAACCTGCAGGTGAGAATCCATCCAAGGAGAACGATCAATGAGCAATCTATTTATTCCCCCGGGCTACCAGTCCGCGCTGGATGTCAAGCAGACTGAAAAAGCCATCAAACTGGTCAAGGATTTTTTTGAAGGCAACCTGGCGGCGGAGCTGCGGCTCAGCCGGGTGACAGCGCCTCTTTTTGTGCTTAAAGGGACAGGCATCAATGATGACTTGAACGGCGTCGAGACACCAATTTCATTTCCGATCAGCGATATGAATGGTTATACGGCGGAAATTGTCCAATCGCTTGCAAAGTGGAAACGCATGAAACTGGCCGATTACGATATTCCGAATGGATACGGCCTTTACACTGACATGAATGGAGTGCGCCCTTGCGAGGAATTGGACAACCTTCATTCACTCTATGTGGATCAATGGGATTGGGAGCAGGTGATCCAACGGGAGGAAAGGAGGCTTGATTTTCTGAAAGAGGTTGTGCGGAGAATCTACTCAGTTATCAAACGGACCGAGTTCTATGTTTACGATAATTATCCGTTCCTCAAACCGGAACTGCCCGACACAATCACATTTATTCACTCCGAGGATTTACAAAAGGAGTACCCTCACTTGACGCCTCGCCAACGGGAAGAGGCGGCTGCCAGGAAATTTGGGGCGATCTTCATCATCGGAATCGGTGCGTCCTTGGCCGATGGCATTCGTCACGACGGGCGGGCACCTGATTACGACGACTGGACGACGGTAACCTTGAAAGGATATAAAGGATTAAACGGAGATATTATCGTCTGGAATCCTGTGCTTCAGCGCGCCTTCGAATTGTCTTCAATGGGAATCCGAGTAGACCGTGAGGCTCTTTTGCGCCAACTTGACCTGACCGGCACTCAGGAGCGAATACATCTGCTATTTCACAAACGCCTGTTGAGTAATGAACTGCCCCAATCCATCGGCGGCGGCATCGGCCAGTCCCGCCTGTGCATGTTCTACCTGCGCAAAGCCCACATCGGCGAAATCCAAGTGGGTATCTGGCCAGCGGAAATGATCATCACCTGCCAGCAACACAATATATCCCTGCTATGAGCTCACTCTCCAGGCAACCGCCGCACTCGGGCGAGGAATGCAAAAGGGATAGGGGTATAATTCCATAACTTCACCATCAAATTTGGAGAAATTCGTTATGAACAGCTATGATGTCGTTGTGATCGGAGCGGGACCGGCAGGCTATGTGGCTGCCATCCGCGCCAGTCAGTTGGGGCTTAAAACCGCCATCGTGGACAAACAATGGCTGGGCGGTGTGTGCTTGAACATTGGCTGCATCCCTTCGAAGGCGCTGCTGCGTAACGCTGAAATCGCTCATATCCTGCGCGAGCGCGGCAAGGAATTTGGATTTTCGTTCGACAACCTGAAACTCGACTATCCCACGGCGGTCAAACGCTCGCGCCAGGTGTCAGACCGGCTGGTTAAGGGCGTTGGCTTTTTAATGAAGAAGAATAGCATCACCGTTTTCATGGGAACGGCGACACTGACAACCAGCACGTCGACTGCTCTCAGGGCCGTTTCCATTACAGATAAAGACGGAAAACTGACCGAGTTGACTGCCAAAAACATCATCGTGGCAACCGGCGCTTCTGCCACAGTGCCCGGGGCGTGGAAGGTGGATGGCGAAAAAGTCGTCACTTATAGGGAAGCGATCCTGCAGGAGAAACTGCCCAGGAGCGTTGTCATCATTGGGGCTGGCGCGGTCGGGATGGAGTTCGCAACCGTGTGGAGTTCCTACGGTGTGGAAGTGACGGTGGTGGAGATGCTACCGCACATCCTACCGCTGGAGGAAGTAGAAACAGCCGCCGAAGTCGCCAAGGCGTTTACCAAGCGCGGCGTGAAACTGCTGGCCGGACACAAGGTCGAGGCGGTCGAAGCAACAAAGACCGGCGTCAAGGTGACGGTATCGGCCGAGGCTGCAACCAAATTGGTCGAAGCGGAACAGGCGCTGGTGGCGATCGGTTTTCACCCCAATTCCAAAGGACTTGGGCTCGAAGAAGCCGGTGTCATTATCAGTGAGCGCGGATTTATCGAAATTGACGAAAAGATGGCAACCAACGTCCCCGGGTTCTGGGCTATCGGAGACGTAACCGGCAAACTGATGCTGGCACATGTCGGTTCGGCGATGGGTATTATCTGCGCCGAAAATATTGCTGGGCACGAAACGGTTACGCTGGATTATGAAATGATGCCGCGTGCCACCTACTGCCAGCCGCAGGTGGCTTCATTCGGGCTGAACGAGGTGCAGGCAAAGGAACGTGGTTACGACGTGAAGATCGGGCGTTTCCCTTTCCAGGCCAACGGCAAGGCGCTCGGGTTGGGCGATTACGCCGGCTGGGTCAAACTGGTGGTGGACGAGAAATACGGCGAGATCCTGGGTGCTTCGATGGTCGGCCCGGAAGTGACCGAACTCCTACCGGAGCTGACCCTGGCGTGCATGCTGGAACTGACCCCGGCGGAAATTGCCCGCAACGTCCACGCCCACCCGACGCTCTCCGAGGCGCTGATGGAAGCCGCCCACGCCGCGGAAGGACACGCTATACACATATAGTAATCAGGAATTTATCAAATGGCTTGAAATGGTACCTTTAGCCATCCCACTCCGGAACTGCAGCCTGGTTGCCCAAACAGAAACCCGCCTTCCTTGAAAACCAGGTTTCACTATTGCTACACTTTGATCATCGTCAATAGCATCTTGAATTTTTTTACAGCCTTGACTGCATGGGGTTGATTGGCGGGCATGATGATGGCTTCGCCCGCCTTCAGCAGGGATGGTTTTCCTGAGATCTTGATCTCGGCTTCCCCGTCCAGTATGTGGACCAGGGCATCGACCGGGGCAGTATGTTCGCTCAGTTCCTGACCCTCGTCAAAGGCGAACAGGGTGACGTTCCCGCCCTCGGCCTTGGTAATTTGACGGGAGACGACGGCGCCGGTCTGGTATTCAGCCAGGCTGGTTATACTCAAAATCTCGGACTTGGGTGCAGAAGACATATTTCCTCGCTATTTGATTTCGAATTGGTAAGGGGCTACTATGCGCGTGAAGCGGGTAGTGCCTGTGACGATCAACACGGCGTCCTGTATGCCATTCTGACCAATGGTAAGCGGAATGTCGGCACTCTGGTCGGGTGCAACCGGGATGATCTGGACAGTTGTCCCGCTGGCGGAATGAGTGACAAGCGCCAGGCGGAAGGTCTGGGGGACGGTGTTTTCAATGCGGGCGAAACCAGCCGCCTCCCAACTACTGTCATCGGTCTCAAAATCAGTGGAATAGTTGATGGCTGGGACGGAAACGTCATCTATAAGAAAGCCCTCCCCGTTCACGCCCGGGTCGGTCAGGTACTCGAAGCGCACGGACACCTTTTGACCCGCGAACTTTGAGAGATCAACGGATTCTTGGATCCAGCCATTACTCAGCCCGGTATAACCCCAGCCGTAAGAAGCGCCGTTGGGGTTGCTGGTCGTGCCAGCAGGGGTGGTCAGTATTTCCCATTGCTCGCCGTCCGTGGAGGCTTCAAGGAAAAGATAATCGAAGTCGATCTCGATATCGTACCAGGTCCAGTAAGAAAAAGTAATGGGGCCGGAAACGTCAGTGAAGTCGAACTCGTGTGTCAGGGTCATGTCGGATTCATCGCCCTTGTTGGACCAGAAGGCATGGGACCCGGAGTGGGGGTCGGCAGGCAGGAGACGGGTCGAGGTGGCACCTTCGAAGCGCAGAGTATAATTCCCCGGGCAGGTTATGTGGATGTAGTCCACGCCATACTGGTTGACGGTGCGGGTGATCCTGTCGAGCGGACAGGAAGCAATGCCTTCGGTATCCCTGGCCTGGGGAGCAGTTGGATAATTATGGTATATGTAACGCCCGTCTCCGACATCGCTATCCTGGATGTAATTGGCAATCGTCCAATCCAGGAAAAAGTCATCGGCTGTGATGAGGCGGTCTGAGACAGGGTCCATTTTGTTGTTCTGGGCGAGGACAGAATCCATGCTGTCAAGCCCGTTCTGCTGGTCGTGGACGAGTGCTTTGGTAATGTCTTCGCCAAAACGATCCAGGAAATAGGTCACGAATATGAAATTTGCTCCGTAATGGGCGCTGTTCTCGCCAGCGCTGCCAAGCCAGTCGGTCAGGTTGAGATCGGGGTCATTGAGATAATACCAGTCAAAGCCACCCGTATCGTAACCATTGAGGAAAGTAGCCAGTTCGGAGAAACCCTCGTTCAAGAAAGCGCCTTCGTTGCGGTCCTGGTACCAGTGGATCATATGCTGGAACTCGTGTGCCAGTGAACCATAGGTGTAATCAGTGCTGAGGGATTCTGATGCGCTAATATAGAACATCTCGTGGGCGTTGGAATACTGGCGTACTATCGGATTATATTCGTCAGGAGAATAGAAATACCCAGCCACGCTGGCACCGAGTCCGCTGGTGTAGAGAATATATATGTGTGGGTCGCCGTCCACGCCGGGTGTCCATTCCGAGCCGAAGAACTCACGGTCGGTGGGATAAATTTTGTTCTCGAAGGCGTCTGCCAGCCTTTGGAGATCCTGCTCATTGTATTCAACTTCGTCTTCGATCCAGAAATAAACATGCGGCGTAACGTAACGCAATGTGGCATTGATCTGGAAGTATGCGTGTGAATCTTCGTTATTTACCCAAAAAGACTCTTGCGCGCCGACGGAGAATGGAGCAGCGGGTGGAGCCAGGGTCGGCGGAATGTTGCAAAGTCCTTTGAAACGGCAGGCCATTTTGGCAAGGTCGTTCCCGGGAATGATGGTCTGCTTAAGCAAGTTAAGAGTTTCAGTCGGGATCAAGTCCACCGGTTGGCGGGTGATCTCAAAAGGAGCGGGAGTGGGATCATTCAAGAAATCAGGCGTATAGGCGGCAATCGTTGGAAGGACTTTCCCAATTTTATATATAGCATAGAACGTGCCGCTTAGAATGAAGATCAGGCAGCAACAGAGTACCAACAAAATACTTGCTGCGATAATTATAGTGGAAGTGTTTTTATTCATTTTTCATTGGTCTTTCTCAATATGCGTGGCCTATTCTACTATGAATTTGGATGGGATTGGTGGAAAGGTCAACAGGGCCGGAATAGAAGATAAGATTACCAGCCAACCACCATTAGATAGATCAAAATTATCTCGATTGCGTTGGTTGACTTGTAGGGTGTTTTCGTCTATATTACGAAACATGTCAAAACGTCAAGTATATCTGCTCTCCCCCAAAGAACTCAGCCCGGAAACCATCGCGGTCGCCTTCGCAAAGACTTCACGCTCACCTGAGTCCTTCCGTGAAATCGCCGTCGAACTGAACGAGGAATCCAGCGCAAAATTCAATGAGCGCTGGGTGGTTGGTTACGGTCATGCTTCGGTAGCTGAGCACGCCGTCCTGCACATTGCCCTTGAGAACGTTTCGCGGCTGGCTATGGAGTGCATCGAGTCCAACCGGCTGGCAAGTTATACGGAAAAATCGACTCGTTACCAAAAGTGGGATGCAGACAGCTTTTATATCCCGTCCGAACTGGATGGCCATCCGCTGCGGGAAACCTTTATCCGAATCTGCAAAATACTCTTTGATACCTATGCGCAATGCATTGTACCTGTCCGCGCAATGGTTATGGGCCAGAATCCGTGCCGGGAAAATGAGTCGGACGAGGCCTACGATCGGCGCATCCGCTCACAGTACGTTGATTCGTGCAGGTTCCTGCTTCCGGCGGCCGCCCTTTCCAACCTGGGGATGACCGCCAACGCACGCGTGCTGGAACATGCCATTAGCAAAATGCTCTCCCATCCGCTCGCGGAGGTGAGGCAAATAGGCGAGCAGGTCAAAGGTGTGGCACTGACGGAGATTCCGACCTTGGTAAAGTATGCCATTCCCATGCCATATTTGACCGAGACAAGGGCGGCGTTTTGCGACCTGCAAAACGGAGAGTTCAAAAATAAATATGTTAGAAGCTCTGTGGTGAAATCCGAGTGGTGTCAATTGATTGATTATGATCCTGACGGCGAGACTAAGGTCCTGGCGGCGGCAATCTACCGCTTTGGGGAAATGTCCTTTTCTCGCGCGCTGGACACAGTAGTTTCCGCCCTCGAATCGGAGCGGGATAGACTGGCCGAATCCCTTCTCGGTCACCTGGGTGAGCATGACACACCTTTGCGAGAACTGGAATACATAACATACACTTTCGACCTTATCCTCGATCAGGGCGCTTATGCAGAATTCAAACGTCACCGCATGATGACGCAGACGCCGCAAGCGCTCACAACCAAACTCGGAGCAGCACTCCCGCGTCAGATTGTGGAGGCAGGTTTCGAAGTCCCCTACTGCTCTGCTATGGAAACGGCAGCTGAAACATATGAAAAACTGGCCGACTGGAATCCGCACGTCGCCAGTTACATTGTTCCCAACGGGTTTAACCGGCGCGTACTGGTTACGATGAACTTACGGGAAGCATTTGCCTTTTGCCAGTTACGCTCGACCTCGAATGCCCACTTTTCGATGCGCCGTGTGGCACAACGGTTGGCCGAGGAGATCCGGCTTGTCCACCCCTTGCTGGCAAAATACCTGCGCCTGCCGGATGAAACCTGGCAGGAGATCGAAAAGCAAAACCTGTAAAGAAACCGCTTGACAGGTACGCTCTCGTAAATTTGGGATATTGCTTCGGGTCACCCGCCCTCCCGGAAAAGCACCGGCAGGATGTCCCTTTCGGGGATGAATGGAGAGCGGTGGTAGAGAAAACCGCCTCGCCATGACACATGTACAGTTAAGAATATCCAATCAGGCTTCCAGACAACAACTGATTAGCGAAAAACCCAGTAATCAAATACAATTCCTGTAAACGGTGCGCTACCGCGATATTCACGGACCACGATGAATCCCACCTGGGTCTCATTGGTGATAAAGCACATGAACAGATCTGTCTGTACTGCCAGGTCACCGGGCTCGTAACGGCCCGCAACGCAGTGGCTGCGCGTTGGCGGATCCATGGTCACATAACCCGAAAGTTGCGACCCGTTCATCTGTTGAAACACCATATTGCCCGTGTTCAGCCAAACCTCGCACTGGGCATCCGGCGCAGCAATCACCTGACCACTGTCGAAATTAAAGCACTCTCCAATGTTCAAGATAATCCCTGTATTGGATACGGGCAATGGGTTCGGGGCAACTTCCTGCGGAGTAGCCGTCGCCAGTGGTGGAGGCTGCAGGGTCGGCGTCTGTGTCGAACTTGCAGACTGGGTCAATGCAGCCTCGACGGTGTACGCCGCCATGGTCTGAGCTACTATATTATTCACATCCATCGTTGGCGTGAGATTGGTAGATGTGCCACATGCCAAAGCGACGATTCCCAAAACAGTAAGAAAGGGATAAAGTTTACGAATAGTTTTTCCATAAACGATGTTATTCGTGAAATTCTTCCACTTGATAAATCAACACTTGCAGGTGCTCGCGCCTCCAGGTATCCGGTGCTGCACCCATTTTGTAGCATAGGTTCGTTAGAAACTCGACCGGATCGGGGATTTTCTTCCACACCTGCGGCAGGAATGTGGCCCGGTGGAATCCATCCCTCAAGATGACTCCATCCAGGCCGGGGTGCAATTTGGCAAGTAAATCGTCAGCATCCGTGTATTCCAACAGCGCTGGCACGGTCAGTCGAGAAATCTCGATCTCAATTCCCGCCAATTCGCTTTCCTGCACGTTGGGGAAACGATAATCCTGCAATGCAGCGGCAATGGCGTGTTCGCGAACATCTTCAGCCAGCGGTCTGCATGGCTCTAGCGCACCGATACAGCCACGCAGGTTGCCGCCCACCGTCAGCGTAACGAAAGAGGCACCCTCGGCGCTCAGGGTCAGTGTCCGGGAGGCTTCATCAAGAGGCGGCAATGGTGCCCCGCGCACTCCGGTTTCGAGCGCCTGTCGCGCCAACCGGAGCAAGGTCAGTTTTTCTTCGGAAGTCAAGCGTGCATCCATGCCTTCATCATACAATTCCCATCACCCGGAGTCAAGCGGGTATTTGAGCCAGCCGCTGGATAAGCGGATCGACCCCACCCCCTTGGTATCATTCTTCCCCTTCACCACCTTCGTCCGTTGCGGCGGGCTGATCAAGACGGACCACTTCACCGTGGACGTTTATCACCACCTTGAAACCTGACATTCCCATATAAGCGCGGCTTTCTTCGGGGATACCGATCCGCAATAAGTTCTCGAATTGCTTGTCAATATTTTTCAACTGGTTTGAAAGCATTGCTTTAGAGAAGATATCATCCGTGCCGAGCATCTTGGCAGCCTGCTCGCTGAGCATATCTTCGTTACCGAGAATTTGCTTGCGCATCATCTCCAGCACCTGGCGGTCTACTTGCTCTGAAGGGATGTGCCGGCGAAACCCGGCATCGTCCACCACATAACATGGCTCATCTCCTACAAAAGCGGTCCCTGCAGGGCGGTCAGCCTCGTCCACAACGAGACCAGTAAAAACGGGGTGACGTGGCATGATTATTTCTCCATTGTGGATTGAAATCGCTAACTTTGCGTTATCAGGACCCTGGTCCCAAAGCCGGGCTCGAGCGTCAGACTATCACCGGGCGGGACAGTTGGGAAAGTCCAGCGGTAAATCCATTTTGCATCTTGTGGTGCCATATTGATACAGCCATGACTGTGCGGGTGTCCAAAATCATTATGCCAATAAGTTCCATGGATGGCAACCCCGGATTCGGTAATATATGAATCCCAGGGCACACCAGGCAGATCAAATACGGAGGCATCGTCTGCACCGCCGGTCATGTGGTAAGTGGGACGCTTGTGGAATGTCCGGAACCAGCCGGTGGGAGATTCAAAATTCTTCTGGCCGGTAGCCACCCGGGCCGCATAGACGAGCACGTTCCACTCGAAGGCGAGCAGCAATTGATGGTCCAGGTAAATTTTGATGTGCTTTTCATTCTCCGGCACCTGCGGTGAAAGCGGGGCGAGCTCATCAGGCGAAAAGACATGCATCCATTCCGGGCGGGTGTAGTAATGGGAATTATATAGATTATCGAAGACCTTGTACCACGGGCTGCCATCACGCTGATCCATAACCAGGGCTTTGATCCAATGGGTGGTCCCGTAGTATAGCCGTGGACCCGGGTATGGGCTACGGTTGATAGCCCAGACCGAATCGGCATATGGGATGGTAATTTCGCCCAGCACACCTGTTTCGGGAATTTCGGTCACAAGGTTGTTCAACACCTTGTTCACCGGTTGGACCCAGCCGGAGTAGACATAGATCTTGTTCCCGAGACGGTACCAAATACGATTGTAATCACCATCCACACCACCATATACTTGCTCGATAATATCCAATTCACTATCGCGAGGCAAGGAATTCACCCGCGACCCACTGAAGGCGGGAGCATCTCGAACGATCAGGCTGTTGGCGACCACCCGTCCCTGCATGGGAATAGGAGCAGCCCGTACTTTGTCGAGATGGAGTTCGGAAAGGAAAAGACTGAGCAGCGTTGCGCCGCTCAGTTTCAGAAAATCGCGTCTGGAGAGGATATGGTCAGGCATATAAACAATACTTTTGCGGAGTATCTTTGCAAGATTTAATAGTGGACACTGACCAGTGTTCCAACCGATGCCCAGTAATACAGCCATTCTGCGTCAGGCGTGTACATATTTACGCAGCCATGACTCATGGGATGCCCGAAATTGCTATGCCAGTAAGTGCCATGTAGTCCATAGCCTTTGTAGAAGTACATCGTATAAGGCACGTTTGGAAGATAATAGCCTTGCCCAGCCATGAGGGTGGAGACAAGTTTCATATAAATATGATACTGACCGGTCACAGTTGGAAACGCCGACACCCCAGTGGAGACCAGGAAGCTCGCCACGATGGTATCACCTTCGTAGGCATACACCATCTGCTGTGACAGGTTCACGTCTATCCAGTGCACACCACCGTAATCGGGATATATATACGGGGTTTCGGTCGGCCAGGGCTGGGCCGTATGGGTCGGAAGCGGCGTCAGGGTGGGCGTAAATGTTTCTGTGGGCGTAAAAGTCGCTGTCGGAGTGGGTGTAAATGTAAAAGTCGGTGTCGGAGTAAAGGTATTGGTTGGCGTGAATGTAGAAGTAAACGTTGGCGTGTAGGTGGGCTTTTCCACCTCGACTGGAGCGGCGAAGTCTGCAGTCATAGACTGCCCCGTCCAGGAACCGGAACTAATCCGCGGGACTTGCAGGAAAGCCAGTACCGGTGAGGCATTTCCTGGCCAGAATAGCAAGGCTGCCGTCACGCATACAGCCATCACTAGCAAGGTCAGGAACGACCAACGGTATTTCGCCAGGGATTTGAATAGTTGGAAACTGGGCGAACTTGCAGACTGTGCAACAGTGGTCGGAAGTCTCTGCTCGAATTGGGGTCGTGGCGCCAGTTCGAGACTTGAACCCGTTCCAGAGACCCCGAACTGCCCCCGTTTTTCAAACAGGATTCGTGCGCCTTTGTTCCTTCCAGCCTCTTTCCGAAGACGCTCCACTGCCCAGTGCATCCCCTTGCGGGCGCGTACACTGTGGGGATTGATTTGGAGCGCCCGTTCGAGATGCGCCACACTGGCCCGCGGGCTGGCAACTGCCGCCAGAATAAGCCAGGCTTCTTCCATGCCCGGGCAAAGGGCAGCTGCCCTTTCAGCCCATTGGCGAGCGTCCTTACGTTCACCCTGCTGTACGGCATGCCGGGCATTCAGAATCGCTTGCTGTGCGGACTCAGAATCGGTATTCATGGCGCAGGTATCAGTTCGACGCTTTCACTCCTGACAAAACAAAGCACACCCGCCACGACTCCGTCGGCCACCACATCGGAGTGATCCACCAGGAGGCTGCGGTCAAGGTTCAAGAAACCAGTCTCAATGATCGCGGCAGGAGTAGAAGAGTCAATAGCTCTGAAAGCATGATAATCGGTCATGTTAACTGTAATATTGCCCGAACGGAAAGGCAAACCAGTAGCGCGAGCATACCTATCATACAGGCAGGCAAACAAACGGTCGGTGAGATTCTTGTCACGGCTGTAGGAGGAGGAGGCCAATTTGAAACCGGTAGCCTCGGCATCAATCACATCGCAAGTATCGTTATGAATGGAGAGCAGCAAGGCAGCCTGGTAGCCGTCCAGACGCGGGTCGAATTCCTGAAGCAGGTCAATATTATAGCCGCGCGCTTCGAGTTTCTGCCGGACGAGCGAGGCAATCGCCAGGTTGATATCATGTTCATTTGTACCATCCGGGCAGACTGCCCCAGGATCTCCACCATTAGCCCAGTGACCGGATACGATGCCGATACGCACGGGTTTCTGAGTCGTTGAGACAGCCCCAACACCATCCGGCTGAGGCGTCAATATCCCGGAAAATATGGTCCCGAAATTCACTGAAAACATTCTTGGGGAGAAACCAGTGAACAGGGTCGCTACTAGAAAGGCAACCGAGAAGACAGTTTGCAAAATTCGCCCGGTGTGGGAGCCTCCGTTTGAGCGGGAAGGGTTGCGAAACGCTGGAGTTGTCATATTCAATGTAATAGTACCTTAATTTGGTACAAATAGGCAGGGTTGTTCGCTGTGAAATGGTGAAAAACTATAATGGCCCGAAATGCCGGCACCATGTTCTTTTGGGAATCGCCCTGGCGGTTGGATAAAAGATTAATAAGAAGGGTTTTCGGGCTATAATAAACTGTGCCGAGAATTATGGTCTTGCAGGAGGTTTCGCTTTCTTTCATTATCGGAATTGGTATTCATTCCGGGGACGGTATCCTTGGAAAGCCGCTCACGACCTCGCCTTTCAACTATTCACCGACCGATTGAAAGAACTGGCTCGGAAGGCACAATTCATGGTCTTCGGGCACACCCACCATCCCGAAGTTGCTCTAATGGATCCGTCCCAGAATCCCTCAGTCGAATCAACCACATGGTTATCCACTCCGGCACGTGGCGAACATGCATTGACCTGGTAATTAATAATCCGGAAGAACAGAAGTTATTTGCCTACCAGTCACTGGTATATTTCCCTTCCCTAAAGAAGGCTAACATCTAACAAGCCGCTTCGAGACCTGGTCGGGATCGTTCTCGGAATAATACATGCCTGAATACCTTTATCTGATCCATCCCTACCGCCACAGCTTTTTTAGCACTCCCTCCCCGGAAGAAGAAGCCGTCATGGAAGAGCATTTTGCCTATCTCAAAAAAGCCGCCGAAACCGGGACTGTCCTGCTGGCAGGACCATGCACCGACGATACTTTTGGGCTGGTGGTGTTTCGCGCCGAAAACGACAAGGCTGCCAATGCGTTCATGTTCGATGACCCGAGTGTGAAGAAGAACATCATGGTGGCAGAACTTCATCCCTTCCGTATCTCGATCCAGGGATAATGACAATCTACCCAAATTCCGCGCTACGTGCCGTTGCATTGCGGACCCAGAACCTGCACTCTGCCAATGGCCGCGAGTCCAAACCGACGCCGGATACCCTTTTTCAGGTCATCGACCAGATTGGCTGCGTGCAGATTGACACGCTCCACATGGTACGCCGAAGCCAGTACCTGGTGCCGTGGAGTCGGATGGGGACTTACGAACCGACAGACTTCGAGAATCTCATCTTCGGGCCAGAACGCCGTCTCTTCGAGGGTTGGGAGCACGCAGCCACAATTATCCCGCTTACGGAATACCGCTATCAGATTCCGCACCAGCGCAACCTGCGTGATCATCCCACCAACTACAACTATCGCGGGCTGAATGATCTTGTTCAAAAGGAGTTCGTCCTGCAGGTACTGGAACGCATCCGCCGAGAGGGCGCGTTAAGGGTCAGCAATTTCGAGTCAGACGGGCAAAAAGGCGGCACCTGGTGGAACTGGCGTCCGGCTAAAGTCGCATTGGAATTCCTGTATGCCCTTGGTGAACTGATGATCGCCGACCGGGTTAAATTTCAGCGCCTTTACGATCTGACCGAACGCATCCTGCCAAAATGGGTGGACACGAGCGAACCAACTGTCGAAGAGCGCGACCGGTTCTGGGTCGAGCGCGGAGCGAAGGCGCTGGGCGTCTGCCTGCCACGCCACGCCGGGGACTACACTTGGATGAAAGTGACCAGATCGCGCCCCATTGTGGAGGCGCTGGTCAATGACGGCATCCTGGTCCAGATTACGGGCGAGCTGGCAGATGATAATACCTCCGATCTGGTCATCCACCGTGACAACCTGCCGTTGCTGGAACAAGCCGCCGACGGTGCGCTCAAGGCTGGACGAACAACCTTCCTCAGTCCGTTCGACAACTTGTTTTGGGCCACCCGGCGTGACGAGTTGTTTTGGGGTTTCCGCAAGTCCCTTGAGGCCTACCTTCCTGCGCCGAAACGCGTCTACGGTTATTTCTGTTTGCCCATCCTGCATAAAGACCGGTTGGTGGGCCGCTTCGACCCAAAATTGGAACGGATGACCGGTAAGCTGATCCTGCGTGCTCTTTACCTGGAGCCAGGGGTCAAAGCAAGCGAGGAACTCGTCAAGGATGTGGCCGACGCCATGCGCGATTTTATGGCTTTCCATGAAGCCAAAGAACTCGTCATCGAGCGCAGCGAACCGGCAGTATTTGGAAAACTCTTATTGAAAGTAATCTAAATTACTGGCGCTTCATTTTTGGAGAATAGACTTGAATGCTCAAATCAAAATAATGACCAGACACGACCTCCTTGACCAGATCACCAGCGAACGCGGATTTCTGGAGGAAACGCTCGCCCGCCTTACTCACGCTCAAATGCTGCTTCCCGGTGTGGTCGGCGAATGGAGCGTCAAGGACGCGCTGGCCCACATCTCCACCTGGGAACATTGATCAGATGAACGCTGGAACATATGCTCTGGTCAAGGAGATCCCGCTTGCCAATGTGTTGGAGGAGTTCCGCCAGTCATACTGGGATTCCTTGACTCTTGCCGAAAGCTTGAGCGAGGAACAATTACAAACCATCTATACCGACACCTGGCCGATGGTGCCTCTCTGGACAGGCATAGCCGCCAACACAAACTGGCATTACAAAGAACACCTCACAGATATCCAAAAGTGGTTCGAAACCCAAAAACCGAAACGCTGACATGCCCAACCACCCTCTGCTTGCCATGGCCCGCACGTTAGGCAATCCCGTCATCGAGGACGAAACAGTCACTTTTATCTGGCAGGGAAAGAACGCCCCGTGTCTGATCGACGATCTCCACAACTGGGATGAGGAGCCTCTGACCATGCAACGTGTCGGAACGGAACTGTGGTCCTACTCGATATCCATTGCCGCCGATGCCTACTTTGAATATGGTTTCCTCGACCCGCAGACTGGTGAACGCCTCCCCGATCCGCTCAACCCGAACCGCATCTGGAACGGGGTGGACGCCTACAACCATTTCTTCTACATGCCTCGCAGCAGGCCTACTCCGCTCGTCCAATCGGTTCAAGGAGCTGCCAGGGGATCAGTGACCCGGCACCAGGTCCCGACAAAAGATTATGTTGTCAGGGAAAAACGGACCGTGTACTTGTACCAGCCCCCGGTAAAGGTACCCGTCCCGCTGGTGGTTGTTTACGACGGCCGCGACTATCTGAAACGCGCCAGATTGAACGTTATCGTAGATAACTTGATCGCCTTGAAACGCATCCGCCCGTTTGCAATGGCGATGGTACAGAACGGCGGACCTGCTCGCAGCCTGGAATATTCCTGCTCCGAGTCCACGCTGGGTTTCGTAACCGAATGTGTCATCCCACTGGCACAGGAGCACCTTTCTGTGACGCCTCCCGGCGGTGAACCGTATGGGGTGCTGGGCGCTTCGCTGGGCGGACTTATGGCAATGTTCACCGGGATGCGTCTGCCCCAGGTCTTTGGAAAAGTGTTGAGCCAATCGGGGGTGTTCACCCAGCCAGAACACCAGTTTCTAGTAGTAGACCTGGTACGCTACACCCCACCTCCCGAGATCAAGATCTGGATGGATGCTGGTCATTATGAGACTCTGCTCGATAGCAACCGGCAAATGTACGCCCTGCTTAAAAAGAAGAAATACCATGTGAAATATCATGAGTTTTCTGGTGGGCACAACTTCACTTCCTGGCGTGATGATATTTGGCTCGGGCTGAAAGCACTGTTCCACTGATGAATGGGGATTGGAATTGCAGTGCCTGTTTTTATATCAGGCCACGAAATTGCATGCTGCAAACATCGATGGACTCTGTATAATAAGATTGGAAGCTATTTCTCTGACACTGTAACGTTAATATCATCAGGAGATGGACAATGTCCAAAATAGTTCTGCTCGTTGACGACGATGAGATGCTGCGAAAGATGACGAATATCTTGCTTGCCAAGCAGGGATTCGACGTGATCGCCGTTGAAGATGGACCAAAGGCATTGGAACAACTAATAAACACCCACCCCGATATCATTCTTTTGGATGTGCTGATGCCGGGTATGGATGGGTTTACAGTCTGCCGAGAAATCCGTGCCAATCCCGCCACCGCGCGCATCCCGATCATAATGCTGACCGCACTGGACAGCGTGGAAAACAAGGTGAAAGGCTTCGAGGCGGGTGCGGACGATTATCTGGCCAAGCCCTGTGATACGGCCGAATTGGTCGCCCGGATAAACGTAATGATCCGTCGGGCTGAAGCAATCGTGCCGCAAGTCACACCACCAGCAACCACCGTGGCGCGCGAACCCGCGCGCACCATCGCCGTTTTCTCCCTGCGCGGCGGGTCGGGTGTTTCAACTATTGCAGTCAATCTTGCAGCCGGTCTGTCGCAATTGTGGGAAATACAGGTCGCCCTAGTGGATATGGTCTCCGTCGCAGGACAGAGCGCATTGTTCCTGAACCAATCCCTCAGAAATACATGGGCTGATTTGTGCAAGATGGAAGTGATTGATGAAGATGCCGTTCTGGGCGCCATGCTGCCGCATGAGAGCCGCGTTAGGACCCTGGCCTCGCCCCGCCGCCCCGAAGAAAGCGAGCAACTCACGCCAGAAAAGGTGAGAACCACCCTCGAAGTTCTCCGCTCTGCGTTCCCTTATGTCGTGCTGGACCTGCCTCACGATTTGAACGAGCGGACACTGACTGCCCTGGACCAGAGCGATGTCATCCTGGTCATCACCCAGGCGGAGATTGCCTCCCTGCGGGCTGCCAGTATGACGTTGGAGATCTTCGAAGCCCTGAAATACGATGAACACAAGAAAATTTACATCATTCTGAACTGGACCTTCCCGCGCCTGGGGCTGGCCGTCAAAGACATTGAACGGATGCTCAAGACCAAAATCGATCTTATCCTGCCTTACTCAGCAGACGAATGCATCTCTGCCTTGAATATCGGTAACCCGCCGGTGTTGTCTGACCCGGAAGGCCCGCTGGGCATCATCTTCGAAGATATCGCCATGGCCCTCAGCAAGGATACACAGCGCCAGGTGCGGCCCGAACAGCCTACATTGGCCTGGAAACGTGTGATGGAACGCATTCGCAAAAAGAAACAGAGCTAGCGTTGTGCTGATGAGATTCTGCCGGCAAGTGGAATGGCTTGGCGAAGGCTCCCGGTTCTTCGGAGGGCGTAGTAAATTTGATGCGCGTGATTCACATGCGGAGTGTGTTGTCCGCCTCTCTCGATAACCGGGACAAATCCGCCCGGCGTGCGAGGAATCAGGACCGGAGATTTGAAGTCCCCGCCTGCACTGGCTGGAGGTGTTCGCCGACTTCAAAAGTATGGACCGGAGCGGATTCGATTTTGCGGCTGAGCAATTCAGCGGGGAATTGAAAGAAATCAGCAAGGGTTATCTAAGAATGGATCCCCCATATGGAACTGGAGTCCCTGCTCTCAGACCCAGTGAAAATAATTCTTCTTCCCTTGCTGCAAGATGAGGATTCCCTTTAATATAGTTTGGATATGAGGCGGGAGGAATATCTCGGACCTGAAGTATATATTCCATTCGTAGGGGCAGGCGGCATCCACCCCGGGGGGAGCACAACCACTTGCCCCTATGCTTTGCCGGTTGGCATTATAATCAACCTATGTCCATCTTCACCTCCAAACACATCCTGCTTGGCATCACTGGTTCGATCTCTGCTTATAAGGCCGCCGACCTGGCCTCCAAACTGACCCAGGCCGGGGCTCATGTGGATGTGATCCTTACCCCCGCCGCGGAGAAATTCATCACCCCGCTCACTTTCCAGTCCGTCACCGGGCGGAAAGCCTATTCCGATTCCGAACTGTGGGGAGGTGGATCACACGTGCTGCACGTCGGCCTCGGGCAAAGCACCGACTTGCTGGTAGTCGCCCCCTGCACCGCCAACACACTCGGTAAACTGGCTCATGGCCTGGCCGATAACCTGCTTACCATCACTGCACTGGCGATCCGTTCTTCCATCCTCATCGCGCCCGCAATGGACGCGGGCATGTTCGAGCATCCAGCCACACAGGAAAATATCCACATTCTGCGCGGACGCGGTGTTCACTTTGCCGGACCGGAGGAGGGCCACATGGCCTCCGGGCTGACAGGACGCGGACGGATGGTCGAACCGGCGGAACTGCTTGGTCACATTCGCCTCACATTGGGTTTCGGTGAAAAACTGTCCGGAAAAAAGATCGTTGTCACTGCCGGGGGTACACAGGAACCGCTCGACCCGGTGCGAACGCTGACCAATAAATCCTCCGGCAAACAGGGATACGCTATAGCCCAGGCTGCTCTCGACGCAGGTGGGACCGTGGTGCTGGTCACCGCACCAACGAGTTTGACCCCGCCGGTGGGAGCGAAAGTTGTCCCGGTCCTAACCGCCCGGGAGATGCAGAAGGCCGTGTTGGCAGAGTCCGCCGGTGCGAAGGCGCTGGTGATGGCCGCCGCGGTGGCCGACTTCCGACCGAAAACGGTCGCAGAGAAGAAACTCAAGAAACGAGACGGGATTCCGCAGATCGAACTGGAAGCCGCACCGGATGTCCTTTTGGCGGTAGCCGGTTTAGGATCCCGAAAACCGCAGGTTGTCATCGGCTTTGCCGCCGAAAGCCGTGACCTGCTCGAGAACGCGTCCGACAAATTACTGTCCAAAAAGTTGGATATGCTTGTCGCCAACGACATTTCCGCTCCCGATGCCGGGTTCGGCGTTGACACCAATCGCGTTACGCTTCTATTTCCCAGCGCAAAGAAAGAGACATATCCACTGATGAGCAAGTCCGAAGTGGCGGAGGTAATCATTTCACATTTAGTGGTATTACTGGAGAGTAGATGACAAGAGTTTTAGTGATCTCCGACGTACATGCAAATGCCGTCGCGCTGGAGGCCGTCCTGACGGATGCAGGGAAAGTGGACCAGACCTGGTGCTTGGGCGACGTGGTCGGCTACGGTCCGCAGCCCAACGAGTGCATCGAGCGCATTCGCTCCCTGCCCAATTTGACCTGCTTGATGGGAAACCATGACTTCGCGGCCGCAGACGAAAATCCGCTGGAGACTTTCAATTCCGACGCAAAAAAAGCCCTGCTCTGGCAGCGCAAACTGTTCAATGAAGGAAGTCGGAGATTCTTAAGTTCCCTGCCTGCCGGTATGGTTGTGCACGGTGAGGTTTCCCTTGTACACGGCAGCCCGCGTGACCCGGTTTGGGAATATGTGATGAACACGCATGTAGCGAGGGTCAACCTGACATTCTTCGACACTCCCTGGTGTTTCATCGGGCACTCGCATTTTCAAGCCATATTCCAGTTCCGTGCTGCGACCGATGACATGTCCATCGAAGTGCCGCGTCCTACAGAGCAATATGAACTCAAAGAACGCGCTTTTCTGAACCCCGGGTCGGTCGGTCAACCCCGCGACCGGGACCCGCGCGCCGCTTATTCCATCTTCTCCCCGGAAACGCACACCTGGGAGCCGCGTCGCGTGGCATATGATATCAAGTCGGTGCAAAAAATGATTTTGTCTGCTGGTCTTCCTCCCCGCCATGCCGAACGCCTGGCCGGAGGCTGGTAAAAAGACAGGCAAAGACACCAGGAGAAAATAATGCTGCTGGTGTCTTTATTTTTAGAGGATGGAACATATATTGCCTTTCAGGCGTCTATGAGGCAACCTGATACGTTTAGCCCTTTGAAGGAGAAGAATGCCATGAAAAAGAGAATCGTTTTCGTTTTTGTCGCCCTGGCCCTGGTACTGGCTGCCTGCGGTGTAAGATCCGCCCGTACACCGCAGGTAGAAATGTATTCCCCGGGAGTCGGGGGTGGTGAAGCACCGGCTTATGAAAATGCTCCGCTCCCCACCCAGTCTTACGCGGGTTTGTCGGATGCCAGCAAAAACGCCGGGGATGTGAGCGCCAGCGGCACCGCCCTCCAGGACCGGCTGGTCATCATGAACGCCGACCTTACCATCGTCATCCCCGACCCTCAAGCGAAGGTGGAAGCCATCAACCAGATGGCCATTAACCTGGGCGGCTTCGTTATCTCGATGAATATGTACCAGACCTACACGCAAAATGGCCAAACTGCCCCCGAAGGCACCATCTCCATCCGAGTCCCGTCAGATAAACTCGATACCGCATTGAACCAGATCAAAGCCGAAGCGGTCGAAGTGCGTAATGAGAGCCGTTCCGGTCAGGACGTAACCGCCGCTTACGTGGACATGCAAAGCCAGCTAACCAACCTGGAAATGGCCGAGGCGGACCTCCAGGCAATTATGGATGAAGCCAAGAATAACCCCAATAGCAATACCACATCCAAGACGCAAGACGTGCTGAATGTCTACAATCAAATCATCTCCGTGCGTGGACAGATCGAGTCAATCAAAGGCCAGATGCAGTATTACGAACAATCCTCGGCCTACTCGCTCATCAATGTGACCCTGATCGCCGAAGAGACCATCCAACCGATTGAGATTGGCGGATGGAAACCCGAAGGGGTGGCCCGGGATGCCATCCAGTCGTTGATCAAGTTCTGGCAGGGTTTCGTGAACTTCCTGATCAATTTGTTCCTGCTCGTCCTGCCAGTATTGATCACCATCTTTAGCCCGATTGCGCTGTTGACCTGGGGCATCGTGGCGCTGGTAAAGCGGCAAATGAGGAAGAAAGCCAAGGCCAGTAAGGAATAAGCAACCCTTATCACTCAAATACCCCTCTCCTGTTGGGAGAGGGGTATAATTTTATCCATGGAGAAACTTGTCCATGAGGCCATGCAGCTCTTTGGCGTGCACCTGACCGGGCGACAGGTGGTGGCGTTGATGACGTTCGAGCGTGAACTGCTGGCGTGGAACGAGAAATTCAACCTGACCGCAATCCGGGATGCGGAAGGCATCCGCACCAAACACTTTCTGGACTCCTTCTCCTGCGTGCTGGCCTGGAAGGAAAATCCGCCCCGGCGGCTGATCGATATCGGCACTGGCGCGGGCTTTCCAGGCATCCCTATAAAAATCCTATACCCGTCCATGCGGTTGACTCTGGTCGAATCGGTGGGAAAGAAATCCAATTTCTGCCGGCAGATGGTCGAGACATTGAAACTGGAGACCACTGAAGTGGTCAACGCCCGCGCTGAAGATGTGGGACAGATGGCCGCTCACCGCGAAGGCTATGACTGGGCGGTGGCGCGCGCCGTGGCGACCATGCCCGTGCTGGTCGAATACCTCCTTCCGCTGGTGCAGGTAGGTGGGGCTATGCTGGCTCAGAAAGGGCAGAGCGGACCGGCTGAGACTCATAAAGCCGAGCATGCGCTCAATATCCTCGGTGGGCGCACGCGACAACTACTGCCAGTCTCATTGCCGGGGATAACCGATGAACGTTACCTGGTGGTCGTGGATAAGGTGGCGGCTACGCCCCCACAGTATCCGCGCAAACCGGGTATCCCGGCAAAGAAGCCGTTGTAGCAAATTTCATCGCGCGTTCCCATGCTAAAACCCCAATGATTTCTTAGAAACCAAACATAGCTCGTGCGCGGCTGAACTTCCATTCGGCACCGCTGGTGTGATTCTTCAGCACCACCACCTCCAGCCCTCCACTTCGTGAATTGACCACGCCTGTCACCTCCACATCATCGCCCTCGTTGACCAAAGGCAGGGACTTATCCTTGATGAGTGCGGCGTTCTTTCCTCCAATGCTGAGATTCAACGTATCCGCTTTGTCAACGGATTTTGCCAGGCGGTAGCCATGTCCTTCACGGGTTATGTATTGTACGGATGTCGCCGTGCCACGCATGGTTGTTGTATCGGTGATAATAATTTTCCTCAGCTTCCTTTTTTAGAATCAAACCGTGTTTGATTCTAAAACCAAAACCCTACCCTAACCTGTTCGGATCGTGAAGGGAAGGTGCGCTCCCCTTCCCCCGTGGGAGCAGGCGGACTTATTGTGTTATTTTGTGAATTCGCGTGGCGAACGCAGAGAAATTGACGTCAAAGGGAAATGCAATAATTCCCGCGTTCTTTGCCTTGTTTTTATGCAAGTTGACATAGTGTTTGCGATTCAATGTTAACAAAATGCGGACTTCTTTTTCAGAGAACGCCAATACTGCTCATCAGATTTGGCTTGATTTTCTCTGCCTGTTTCCTTAATGGTCAAAACATCGTGACCGAGTTTCCACAGCCTGCGCGTGTTTGAGGGACATCTCACCCTTCCTATAAAGCCTCCCGGACTTTGACCGTACCGGAAGATATTTCCCATTTTTCCGCCTTTTCAACGAAATCGGGGGAGAACAATTTCAGATCCGCAGTGGTCAGGAGCGCCTGCTCGATTTTATCCAGATAGGCCAGCAAATCAAGACGGCGCTGCGTATCCAGTTCCGCCAGCACTTCATCCAATAGCAGTACCGGCCACTGACCGGTGCGGGATCTCATCCACTCGACCTCGGCCAGCTTGAGTGCCAACAGTGTCGTGCGCACCTGCCCGCGCGAACCAAAGTCGGAAAGGTCGATCCCGTTGGCGAGGAAGCGCAACTCGTCCCGGTGCGGACCGAGTACTGTCACCCCCCGGCGAATTTCCTCTGCACGGCTTGCTTTCAGCGCCTCGGCAAATCCACGGCGGATGTCATCCTCGCTGAAGCCATTCCTCTGCACGGTGGTCTTGAGCGGCATTGCGATCTGCCCATCCGGGGACGGCAGCGGATCGTAGGCCGGGTGGTAGTGGATCCGCAATACTTCCGCACCATGCGTCAGGTCCTGATGGATGCGGGTGCCCAGTTTCTCGATCTCGTGCACCGCTTCGATTCGCCGCAAGATAATTGTCGCTCCGCTGCGAGTGATGGTCTCATCCCAGAAATCCAACTGAGATTGGTCTCCACCGCGCTCAGCCAGCAGTTTGAGCAGGGCGTTGCGCTGGGTCAGCGCCTGGCCATATTCGCTTAGCAGGTGGGCGTAACCGGGGACGGTCTGCGCCAGCGCCAGGTTCAGATAGCGGCGGCGTTCCTCGGGACCACCCTCTATGATCTGTGTCATCTGCGGTACAAAGATGACCGCGTTGAAATGCCCGATGACCTCTGATAGCGAACGTTTAATGCCGTCAAGAAGGATTTCTTTGCGCAGGCGCTGCCCGGTGGCTCCCACCGCTTCGAGCACAAGCCGGACCTCAAGACGGTGTTTGGCCACCCCACGCGTATACTCGCCCACCAGCCGCCCCACCGCAAGATCCTTCTTGGTTTCGAGGAAGTTGACTAGTTGCCGGTCTGCGTGGGTCTGGAAGGAGGTGAAAGCTGCCAGAAAATAGACCGCCTCCAGCACACTGGTCTTACCCTGGGCATTGCTTCCGGTCAGCAAAACAACCCGCCGGGGGATATCCATATCCAGGCGGGTAAAACTGCGGAAGTTGGTGAGGGAGAGGTGGGTCAAATACATAATTGCTCCCTGCGCCTTGGATGGCGCAGGTCGGCCGCCGTCACCGGCGGGCATAATATATTACACATTGTCCAGAACCGGTTCTTCCGGGCCGGGTTTCCAGACCTTGGTGGCCCGGTCGGTAAATACAACCCCCTTCAGATGATCGATCTCGTGCTGGAAGATGCGCGCCAGCCAGCCCTTGGCTTTAATCTTGACCTTCTGCCCGTGGCGGGTCTGACCTTTGACCGTCACTGCCAGGGACCGCTCAACCTCCCCTTGCAGTCCGGGGATGGACAGGCACCCTTCTATGCCCATTTCGGTCTCAGGGGAGGTTTCTGTTATCTCTGGGTTAACCACTACAAAGAGTTTCTTCGGGGAGTCTTCCTGCTCATCGTCTTCAGGATACTCCACCACGATTAGACGGTCAGAAACACCCACCTGCGGTGCCGCCAACCCAACGCCTGGCGCCTCTCGCAGAGTCTCGATCATATCGTCTATCAGGGTTTGCAGTTCCGGCTCGAAGCGGGAAACGGTCCGGGCTTTGCGGCGCAGGATGGGGTCGGGCAGGGTAACAATTTCTCGGGAAGTCATCGTTCACCAGAAGAACAAGGGATTGGAGCAGCTATTCTACTCCATTCTTTGGTTGGTTGTCTTCCGGCTTTATATTGGCGGGCGTGCCTTCCTCACGTCGTAACTGCCGTTCGCTGTTGAAATAGGCTGCGAACCAGTCAGCGGTACGCTCGCGTTCGGCCTTGATGCTTTCCTGCTCTTTCTTGGTGATCCGTTCCAGCCGCCGACGCTCGATATCTTCCTGCACGGCGGAGGGGTTGTAGACATTTTCGAAGGCCATCTCCTTGCCACCGCCTATTGTGATGTAAACCGTGCCATAGTTGAAGAGCAGTTCCAAAATCCCGATCCGCTTGGATTCGATGGAAAGGATGTTTTCCAAAGAAGCAATGTCGCTGGTTACCTCACCAAGCGGTGTCTTGTCAATATCCATGATCTGCCCGGGTGTGACCTGGTAAATGTCGTTGCTCCAATCCACGTATTCATAAATCCCCCAAAGCAATCCCGCAGCAAACAGGAATACCCAGACAAACGCCAGCAAACCCGACTTCACATTGAATAGCGAGGCAAAGGAAGAAGAGGGGCTTAACACATCATAGCCTAATAATCCAAGCAGGATAAATAGGATCAAGCCAGGCTTCCCCGTCTGTTCGAAAAGGACGAAAATATGCTTGCGATACGTGACAGTGGATAGGTGTTCAAAACGCAGACGGAAGAGATTGGAGAGACCCCGCTGATCCTCGTAGGGATTTTTCTTCTCCTGTTGTTCCATGATAATCCCCTGAACCTGGGCAGGTTTGTCCTCTCCATTCAAGAGACGGGCGCGGAGAGCATTGTTGATATCCTCCTTTTCAATCTTACGGGAACTCTGCTTGGTGAGTTTCCAGTGCTGGTCGATCAAAGCGGCGGCGTGATTGGGGTGATCTACATTTTCAAATTTGAGAGTACTCCCAACAATTGTCGATATAAGGAGATTCCCATAATCCAGCATCCGACCGGAAAGATTCATCACCACATTGACGCGCTGGATGGCGGAAAGCGGCGCTTCCTGCCGGCTTTCGTAAATCCCCACTACCTTTTCCACCCATACCACGCGCCGGTCGGTGACGATATAATAATCATTGCCCCAGTCTATGCTGTTCCAGGCACCCCAACCTGCAGCTCCCAATCCCACGAGCAGCGACAGATACCACACTGCTGCCAACCCGGGGACCCATAGCGAATAATACCATACTGCCAACATCCCTATTATTGACGCCAGCGCAAGAAGCCCTGGTCCTATCAATGCCTGCCCAAGCAGGATGGGGTGCTTGCGCGCCATGAAGTAGATGACCTCGTTCGGTTGAAGCCATTTAAAGAGCGTACGCCGTTCCAGGCGATGCGTGTTGACCACTACAGCAAGATTTGTTCTCAGCCCGGGAGCTTGTTTCAGAAGACTTCGAAATTGCTCCCGCCTCAGCACCAATAAGAGCGTCTCTTCGGTTGTCGTGACCGTAGCCGTCCACCGGTGACGGTTGATAAGCATTGATTCTTCACCAAAATTGCCGTCAGCTCCAATGGTTGCCACCGGTTGCTCTTTCCCCGACCATCTGAGGCTTACTCTGCCCCTCCATACCAAGTACAGGCAATCGCCCTCCAAGCCTTGTTGAACGATCTCTTTCCCAGCCGGGAAGGTTTCTTCCGTAAACTCTTTTGCCAGGGCCTCTAACTGTTCCTGGTTGAGGCCGAGAAATAGATGAATACGGTTTAGAAATGCAACCCGTTCAGATGTTTCAATGAGCATGCTTACTGCTTCTTGCATAATATTGGAACTTTCCCGTATCGAATTGCACGAAAATAACATTGTTTCGGTTCAGATATTTACGCTGTACCCCATAATTCTAGCACGAAACAGGCAATCCGATAGCCTTATAATGGTTTTTCTGCGACTTTCTATGTGGAAGAGTGTCGCACTTGCCCTCATGGTAGAATCATTCTCATGAAAAAATGGCAACTTTGGGCAGGTGTCTTGATCAGCACATTGTTCCTGTATTTCGCCCTGCGCGGGCTGAAACTAGGCGATTTCTGGCAGGCAGTAAAATCTGCCAATTACTGGTGGATATTTACGGGCGTGGCGGTCTACTTTGTGGCGGTCTGGGTACGGGCTTGGCGCTGGCATTACCTGCTCAGCCCTTTGAAGAAAATCCCAACCCGCAGGATGTTACCCGTCACATGTATCGGGTATATGGGCAACAACATCTACCCTGCCCGGGCGGGAGAGGTTTTGCGGGCTGTCATCCTGAAGCGCAAGGAAGGCGTGCCAATCCCGGCTTCACTGGCAACCATCATTGTCGAGCGCATCTTCGACGGGGTCGTGATGCTCGGCTTTGTTTTTGTCAACCTGCCAGAACTGGCGAAAGTGGCCGCCTTGAGTTCGGGCTTCGTTGGCGATATCCAGACCCTTTCGCTGTGGGGGGCGGGGTTTTTTGCTGCCGCCCTGATTGTTTTCCTGCTGGCCGCCATGTTCCCGAAAATCACGGCAAGAATCGGACAGAGGCTCATTGACCGCTTTCTGCCAAAGCGCGTGAGTGAGCAAGCGTCAGGTATCCTGCACAGATTCCTGGACGGGCTGGCTTCCCTGCGCTCACCGGTGAATGTGTTGATGGTCTTCTTGACCTCGGTGTTGATCTGGCTTCTTGAGACGATTAAATATTGGTTGGTGATGCACGCTTTCTCCTTCAGCGTCAGTTTCTTTGCTTTGATGCTGATGAACGGCATCGTCAACCTGGCGACTACCATCCCCTCCGCGCCCGGGTATATCGGGACGTTTGACGGGCCGGGAATCGCAGTGCTGACTGCGTATGGAGTGGAGCAGTCCACCGCAGCCGGATATACGCTGGTATTGCACGTGGCGCTCTGGTTGCCGATCACGCTGCTGGGCGCGTATTATATGGCACGAGAGGGGATCAAGTGGAGTGACTCGCTGAGGATAGAGGCAAAAGGACCTGCAGTGCCATAGGGCTCGGCCTGACCATTTGCAGTTTTTGGCACATCTGAAACATTTGGATCTTTTGTAACAGGAGTGACGATGAAAATTGCGATCATCGGAGCAGGGTTCAGTGGAATGGCGGCTGGATACGATTTGACCAAATCCGGTCATAAAGTGACCATCTTCGAGGCCGCGGATCACGTCGGCGGGCTGGCAAGCGGATTCAAGGAACCGGATTGGGACTGGTGGGTGGAGAAATTCTACCACCACTGGTTCGCCAGCGATAAGTACATGCTCGGTCTCATCAAAGAATTGGGATGGGAGGATAAAGTTCTATTCCCACGGCCGTTAACGGTCATGTACCACAATGGGAAGTTCTATCCGTTCGATTCCATCGTTAAAGCGCTGCTCTTCCCAGGGCTGGGCTTCGGGATCGACAAAATCCGCTTCGGTTTGGTGGGAGTGTTCCTGCGTCTGACAAACAACTGGAAAACCCTGGAAAAATTCACCGTGGATGAGTGGCTGCGCAAGTGGGCAGGAGAGAAAGTATATAAGATGATGTGGGAGCCGCTGGTCATCGGCAAGTTTGGTGAACGCTATTACAAACAGGTCAACATGGCATGGATGTGGGCACGTCTCAAAGCCCGCACCACGCGCCTGGGCACGTTCGAGGGCGGGTTCCAGAACTTCGCCAATCTGTTCGCAGACAGGCTGCAGGAAATGGGAGTCGAGATCCGTCTTCAGACACCGGTCACACTTGTCGAGAAGGCGGCAGGTTCCAGCCTGGTATCGGTCCACAATGAGATGACCGAGGCATACGACAAGGTTCTGGTCACGCTCTCGCCCGAAGCGATGACCCGACTCGTCCCATCTTTACCCGAAGAGTATTTGCAGGGCTTGAGCAGGATGAAATCCATGGGGGCGGTGGTGATTGTCCTGGCACTCAGGCAACAACTGTCGGAGCAGGGTTATTACTGGTTCAACCTGCCCAAGTCGGCGGGTTACCCGTTCCTGGCATTGGTTGAGCACACAAACTATGTGGGGAAGGAACACTTTGGCGGCGACCACATCCTCTACATGGGCGATTACCTGGAGCCGGAGCACGAGTTCTTCCGCCTGAGCCAGGATGAATTGCTGGAGCGCTTCCTACCCGCCTTGAAGAGGTTCAACCCCAGGTTCGAGCGGGACTGGGTACGCAAGGCCTGGTTGTTCCGGACAGCTTATGCACAGCCCGTGCCGCTGGTGAACCATTCGCAGAATATCCCGGCCATCGAGACACCGTTGGAGGGGGTGTATTTCGCTTCAATGAGCCAGGTCTATCCATGGGACCGGGGGACGAATTTTGCCGTGGAGATTGGAAGACGGGCAGCGATGATTATGATGCGGGCAATCCCCGATTGACAAATCCCATGCCAACTCTGCTCCTCATCCGTCACGGAGATAACGATTTCCTGAAAAATAATAAAATGCCCGGACGTCTGCCCGGCATTCACCTCAATGCACGCGGGCACGAACAAGCGGCAGAACTCGCCCGAAGCTTGAGCCGCGTACCCATCCAAGCGATCTATTCCAGCCCGCTGGAACGCGCCGTCGAGACCGCAGAACCACTGGCGCAGTTGCTCGGGCTGGGAATCCAACTCCGGCCGGACCTGACCGATATAGATGTTGGCGATTGGGAGGGGCGTTCCTTGAAATCGCTGAACCGCACCAGGCTCTGGAAAGTGATCCAGGATACACCCTCACAGTTTCAATTCCCTGGCGGTGAAACCTTTGTCCAGGCCCAGGGGCGGGTCACCCGTGTCCTGGACGCGATCGAAAGCGCGCATGGGGATGAACTGGTCGCGGTGGTCTTTCACGCCGACCCGATCAAACTGGCTGTGGCTCACTACCTCGGCCTGTCAGTGGATAACTTCCAACGGCTAAACGCGCAGACCGGTTCGGTAACGATCTTGAAAATGGATGGCTCCCTCGGAAAATTGCTGGCGCTCAATCTCATTCCCCCGTTTTCATATACAAAACCTTAGAGACGGACTCTCAAGCCCACCAAAGCATTGTATTCATCGGCAATGATCGCCATTATTCGTATTTCAATGCCTGCACCGGCACCAGCGTAGCAGCCCGTAAAGCCGGGTAAAGGCCGGACATGAGCCCGATCAGAGTGGCAAACACCAGGGCAAATATCGGCAGCCAGACCGGGGTGGAGACCGCCACACTGGGTGGCATGCCGCCCTGGCTGGCCGACTGCTGGGCCATGTACACCAGGGCAATCACGTTGATGCCCTGCCCCGCCAGCCAACCGATCAGCACCCCGCCCAGACCTCCCAGGAAGCCAATCCCGGCGGCTTCTCCCAGGAAGATGGAGAGAACGTCCCGGTTGGTCGCACCGACCGCCTTCATCAGGCCGATCTCACGCGTCCGCTCCAGGATGGCCATCGCCATCGTATTGGCGATCCCGATCGCAGCCACTAGCAGGGCGATCGCCCCCACACCACCAAATATGACTTGCAGGACCAGGTAGAAGTTGTTGATCCCCTGCACAAAAGACTGGGGAGTATAGGCTTGAAATCCCATGGCGGTTATCTGGTCATTGACATCCAGAACGTGCTCCACACTATCCACTTTGACGATCACCTGGCCATAGCCATCTTTGTTGTAGTTGATTCGGCGTCCCATCGCCCATTCGTTCAGCGCCTTCATTTCGTCCAACCGCATATAGATCGACCAGTCGGATTCGCCCTGGGTCTGGGCCAGCACACCGGCCACGCGGTAAGTCAGGGTTTTGCGGATCTCGTTACCGTTAAGGTCCCATTTAATAAAGACAAACGTCAATTGCTGATCATATAGATCGGGCAACGAGGGTGCCTGCTGGCCGGGGCGTTGGTTCGGGTCGTAGAAGTTACTGGTCACCATCGGACCAATGATGACGGTGCGGCGCGCCAGTTCGACCCCGCCCTGCGTGGCTTCCATGCCCAGTCCGCCCAGGTTATCCGTCCCGATGCCAATGACATTCGCGCCTGCCTCCAGGCGGTGATATTTAATGGTCAGTCCCCCCATCATGTAATCCCTTGGGATGGCAGCCACCACTCCGGGGAGGGCGCGCAGATCATCCAGGGTACGGTTGGTGAGCAGTTTGGGAGCCTGGGGACCGCTGCCAGCACTTGTGCTACCGCCTCCCCCTACGCCTCCTCCTGCTCCGCTGAAAAATACCACCCCTCCTTCGCCATAGACCGGGGAGACCTGGATCTGCGTCAGGTCGCCGATGCCGTAAAGTTGTTCGTTCGCATTTTTCTGCAACCCAATGGCCAGCGAAACGAGGATCACGACCGCCGCGGTACCAATCACCACTCCCACCGCGGTCAAGGCGACACGCCCTTTGCGGCGGTTGAGATTGCCAAAAATGAGACGCACGATATCAAGCAATTTCATGGTGAAACCCGATCATCTCCGGGGAAATAGGATGAAAGCCCATAACAAAACCGCTCCTTTCAGCGATGAAAGCGGCGATTCCGCCGCTTGAAGCATTGTTTTGTCAGGCAGTATTAGCCCTTACCGCCGCCGCCACCGCCCGGTCCGGGCACAATCGGGATCAGTGTAGGCTGTTCAAAAGCCGGGGAAATCGTAGGAGCCCCACTATCCAACCCGAGCAATCCCAGGATGAAACGCCAGACCTTTTGCCAGAACGACTCCGACCCAGTCGAAACATCAATACCGCCACCCGGCGCAGATGGGTCAAGTGTCGGTTCGAACAGCATGTCCGTGACATCCAACGTCAGGGTCTGGGTAACCGTCCGAACCTGGTTGAAATCGTCTGTGTAATCGATGGTAATGGTCAGGTCAAGCGGACCGGGTCCGTTCGGAGTGAGCATCGCATCCAGGGTGAAATACCCTCCCGGGTCCAGCGAGCCGACCAACCCCTCGCCGTTCTCAACCGTCCCGCCGCTGGTCCCCACTGTCATCTTCCCCAGCACAACCGTGCGCTTCCCCAGGCTCACCACCTGTAACGGGAGCAGGTTGGCCTGCCCGGCTATCAGTGTCCCAACCGGCTGATAAAAGCTCACATCTGCATTCGGCAAGTTGTAAACCAGAAGCGTAATCACCTGCTCGTCATTGACCGGGTTGCTCTGGTCATCCAGATATGAAAATGTGACTTTCATCGGGTATGCCCCCGGATTCGTAGAAACATTGACGACCAGCCTCTGGGCGGCTGTCAGAGTCGCACCCGGCTGCAGGTCTCCCAACGATTGGATGTTCGACGAGCCGACCGGGGCAAAATTGGTGAACTCCCCGCTTCCACCGGATATTCCCGCCTGGGGCGTCCCGCTCCCGGACCCAGACGCCGACCCGCCGCCTATGATCATTGTCACGCCCTTGGCCGCGATGGTGCCCGCATTCTGCACAGACATGCTCAACTTAAACTGGACACCCGGCTGCAACGGATCAGCATCCGTTTGGTAACCCATCACCACAAGCTGCGGACGGTGCAAGCCGGTGGGGGTCGCAGTGGCGGCGCTTGCCGAGCCGCCACTTGAGATGAAGGCGACCGGGATGTTCAGCGGAAATTTATCGGAGTAGGCGGTACCCACTCCATCATAATAAGTGACATTCATCTCAACACTGGCCCTGTAAACCCCGACCAACGCAGTGGCCGCAGTCATCCTCTGGCTGAAATCCGACTTGCCAGCCGTGCCCAGATTCCCCGCTCCAACCACTCCGCCGTTTTTTAACATCAATAGGTCGCTGGAAGTGAAGGTCACCTGGATCCCATAGGCCGTCGAACTGCCGGCATTGTCCAGACTCATATCCAGGTAAAAATCCTGTCCATAATGGATGGTATCGACGCTTAGGGAGTACTTGTCAATCACGATCTGTGGGCGCGCATAAGGATGCGCTGTGGCCGTGGGCGAAGGAGTGGGAGTCGGCGTAGGTGCGGTGACCGTCAACGGGATGGAAAACAATCTCGAATCAGGACCGCCCGGGTTTATGATCATAATGCTGTATTCGCCAATCGGAAAACCGGATGGAATGCGTACGATCAGTTTCGTGGAACTGTAATATGTTACAGTCACCAATTCGTCGCCGACTTTTACCTGGACATCACTTGCAAATTCTTCGCCTTGAATGGTAATTACTCTATCTCCGTCATTGACCACCGATTTGGGGTCAAAATCAGAAATGGAAAAGACAGCTTTCACGGGTACGGGAAACACCGTGACAACCATCACAACAACCAGGATAATTATTGCGGAAAGCAATCGATGCTGTCGCTTCATAACAATTTACTCCTTTACTCCAGGCTGGCGGACCGATATTCTTTTTCGCTGACCGCCTTTCCATCCAAAAGAAAAACCTTGTGCGTGGCAAAACGCACCATGCGCGGGTCATGCGTCACCACCAGCACGGCGCGCCCGGATTGGTGCAGGTCTGCCAGCAATTGCATGATGCCGGCTCCACTGGCTGTATCCAGGTTGCCGGTCGGCTCATCCGCCAAAATCAGGTTGGGATTATTGACCAGCGCCCGGGCCGCCGCCACCCGCTGTTGCTGCCCGCCGGAGAGTTCACCCGGACGATGATGTCCACGGTCCGCCAGGCCCACCTGTTCCAACAGTTCCTTCGAACGGCGCGTCCGTTCTTTCGAGGCGATCCCGGCAAACTGCATGGGAAAGCCAACATTCTCTTCGGCAGTCATGCTCTGGATAAGGTTGAATGACTGGAACATGAACCCAACCGCCTGGCGGCGGAACAGCGCCAGCTTGTTCTCGTCCATCTCGTCCAGCCGCTGGTCGTTGACCGCGATCTGGCCGCTGGTGGGTCGATCCAACCCGCCGAGCAGGTAGAGCAGCGTGCTCTTGCCAGATCCGGAAGGACCCATCACCACGGTGAAACTCTTCTTTGGAATATCAAGATCAATGCCATCCAGAGCACGCACGGTCGTGCCGCCCATCTGGAAGTGTTTTGTCAGGTCTGAAATGCGGATAAATGGGGTTTGCATATCCAAGGTGGAAATATTAGAAAAACGGACGGGTGATCATCATCCCGCCCAGGGTGGCGCTGAATGTCCCCAACCCACCTGACACTAGGAGAACAAGGAGTAATACGACCGCCACACCCACGGCTGCTTTCCCACCTGGCAGGTTGTCAGTTACGGAAAGGCCCATCACCAGCAGGATCGAATACCATATAAAGAACACGTCCACGCTTGCCAGCACTTTACTCAAGAACAGCATGCCGCCAAAACCAGAAAGTCCCGGACTGGCGATCGAATGCTGAGCGATGATCATGAACAATACCCGTAACAGGTCGCGCAAGGCGAACGGGAGGCTGGCCCAGGCAGCGAGATTCAAGACCGAACGCATTGACCCGCGTCCACCCAGCAGCGTAGATGCCAGGTGCAGCAACCCGCCCACGATAAGCCAGCCCAGCCACATCTTCGCCAACCCGGTCACAGCCGGGATGATGTAAACGAATACCGGCCCCTGGGTGGCCTGGATGGCCTGCATGTAGTTATTCTGCATATCAGGGGTCCACCACTGCCAGTCAGTAGGTAGAGCAGCCTGGCCCATGGCAGACGCACGTGTCTGGAGAACCCCGCTGACAATCGTACGCAGGAGCAATATAATGCTCAAAACCAGCATGGGCATCAGCCAAACTGATCTTTCTTCAGCCGCCAAACGCTCAACCCCCCGCCGGGGATGGAGAAAGAAAGCCGGGATTTGTTTGAAATCAAAACGACGGGGACTGGAATTTAATTCGGTCATATTTGTGCCTTCGAGAACACCCTTGGGATTCTATCATGAACCCGAGCCGTTCTAATTCGACGAAAGTACGACCAAATTTGTTCCCGCTATGAGAACAGGTCTTTGGCTATTTTTTCCCCCTCCACCACTGGCGGGGAGGCCCGCATAAAGGATTCCGTACCGCTGAACAGGCGCATCATGAGACTGATGATCCCACCGCCCATTCTGCCCCCGCCCTGGCTGGCATGACAGGCTCCGGCTTGTGCTTTTTGTTTCAGCACGGAGCGGATGTCGATCCGGGCATGGGTTGGGAAATCCACCTCCGCGATGGGCACCAGGTCAATATCACCATTGGAGCCAAACTTGTGCGGATCTTTGCCAATGAGGGGCAGGAACTTGACGGCAAACTTCAGGAGCCCGTTTGGCATCTTGTGGAAGAACAACCGTTCCGGTGTATGGACCGGGAGACTGTCCGCGGCGAAATCTAGATTCCCCGCCTGGTCGAAGGCGCGCACCGTCGCCCGTTGGATGGCAATGTGGTCCGGGTGACGGTAACCGCCGATCGGGTCAAATGTCAGGACGATCTGCGGTTTCAGGGAGCGCATGTAGCGGACCACTTGCGAGGCCACTTCGTCCAGCGGCTGGGCTGCCAGTGCCTGCGGGTGGGTATTATCCGGCGAACCGGGCATACCCGAGTCACGGTAGTCCAGAAAGTGGACCCCCGTCAACCCCAAAACCCCTGCCGCGCAGCCCAGTTCGGCCTCGCGTAGTTTGGCAATGGACGCGAATCCTTCCATTAACTGCGGGGTCACCTCCCCCACTTCCCCGCGCGTGGCACATACCAGATGCACATCCACACCCCGCGAGGCGTACAACGCCAAAGTGCCGCCCATGCCGAAGGATTCGTCGTCGGGATGAGCCAATACCGCCAGGAGAGTCAATTTTGACATAAGGTAATTTTCCTGTAATATAACCTGCAGTGCGCTCGCTCTGTTTTGATCAATTAATAGAGCGGCAGGCTTGTGTCCACTTCCTTCGCCCAGGCATTAATGCCTCCCCTCAAGTTTTTCACCTTTCTAAACCCGGCGCTGACCAGCAGTTCGAGTGCACGGCGAGAGCGCGAGCCCTTCTTGCAGAAAAACACGATCTCCTGGGAGGGATCCAGTTTGGCGAGCTGACCTGCCAGTTCACCCAGCGGGATGTTCTGCGCACCTTTAATGGACGAGAGCGCCAGTTCGTGCTTCTCGCGCACGTCGATCAGTTGGAGGGGCTGGCCGCTTTTCAGTCGGGCGGATAGCTCCATCGCCGTGATATCCCACTCCCTGCCTGCCGAGCCTTCATCATGATCCAGTCCCGGGACGCCGCAAAACTCGTTGTAGTCGATCAGCGCAGTCACCTCGGGGTGCGGACCGCAGACCTTGCAATCCACGTTCTTCTTCAGTTTGACGTATTCGAACGTCATGTCGAGCGCATTATAGAGCAGCAGCCGCCCCGACAACGATGAGCCGATCCCGAGCAGGAACTTGATCGCTTCGGTAGCCTGGATGGTGCCAATCGTCCCTGGCAGGATGCCCAGCACGCCCGCCTCGGCGCAGGAGGGAACGAGCCCTGGCGGGGGCGGCTCAGGAAACAGGCAACGATAACAGGGGCCTTCCCTGGCATAAAAAAAGCTGACCTGTCCCTCAAACCGGAAAATCGCCCCGTAAACATTCGGCTTGCCTGTCAGAACGCACAGGTCGTTGGTCAGGTAACGGGTTGGGAAGTTGTCTGTGCCGTCAATGATGACATCAAAAGGCTCGGCTATCTTCATCGCATTGGCGGCTGTAAAGGGTTCGTTGAAAGCGTCCACCTGGATGCCAGGATTCAAGTCCAGCAGGCGGGTGCGGGCGGAGTCGACTTTGAGCCGCCCCACCATCCCGGTGCCGTGGACGATCTGACGCTGTAGATTTGACTCGTCCACCACATCGTAATCCACCAGTCCGAGGTGGCCTATGCCGGCCGCGGCCAGATAGAGCGCCACAGGCGAGCCAAGCCCGCCAGTGCCGATGATGAGGGCCGATGAGGCCTTGAGCTTGCGCTGACCATCCAGTCCTACTTCGGGAATAAGCAGGTGGCGGGAAAAGCGCAGGATTTCCTGGCGGGAAAGTTCGGGAAGCATATTATCCCCCCGCCACTGACGGTACCAGGAGCAGAATATCATCCGGGCCCAGGGGTGTGTCCAACCCCTTCAAATCTTTGATATTATCCTCGCCCAGGAACAGATTTACAAATGGTCGCAGTTGTCCGGAGCTGTTGGTAAGATGCGGACGCAAGGGCGGGAACTTTGTGAGCAGGCTTTCCAAAGCCTGCTCCACGGTTGTCCCGCTGACAGGTACCTCGGTCAGTCCATTGAGGTAAGAACGCAGGGGAGAGGGGATCTTCAAGGTGGGCATATCCTTATTTTACTGCTTCCAGCTTAAAATGTGGGAAAATGCCATTACCAAATTGCTTTCGATACATGGAATTTAGGTCTGGATATTTCGTATTACCATGTAGATCAACAGGTCTTACAAGTCCAACATGTCAAAAAGCTCTGGCAAGTGGGACATGTTCGGCTTTCAGGCCTGTTGGACTCATATTGTGAAATCCTGTCCATCCCAGGCATCGACCGTGGGCGCCCGGATTTGCGCCTTCTGAGCATGCCCGTCCTGGCGCGCCTCTAGCCGATCCACTCTCTCGGGCAGTTGTTTGAGCGTCACGCCGACAATATCCGGCAGTGCCGTATGGTTCAGCTCGGCCGCATCGCCGGTTTGGTGCAGCCGGGAGCGTATTACAACCTGTCCGGGTACTCCTATCACAACCGGGTTGGACGGCATGGACCTGACCACCACGGTGTTGGCGCCAATGCGGGTATCCGCGCCGATCGTATTGGGGCCCAGCACTTTGGCTCCCGTGCCGACCACCACCCGGTCACCAAGTGTGGGATGGCATTTCCCTTTGTTCAGACTGGTGCCGCCCAACGTCACACCCTGGAAAAGGGTGACATCCTCGCCAACTTCTGCTGTCTCGCCAATGACCACGCCCATGCCATGGTCAATGAAAAAGCCAGGGCCGATAAGTGCACCCGGATGGATTTCGATGCCGGTCAGGATACGGGTCAATTGCGAGACCCAGCGCCCAAGCAGTTTGAGCGTGCGCCTCCAAAACAAATGGGAGAGGCGGTGCCCCCGGATGGCTTGCAAGCCCGGATACAGTAACAACACTTCCAGTTCTCTACGCGCCGCCGGGTCGCGTTGGATGACCGCCGCTATATCCAGGCGCAGGATTCGAAGCAGTTGGCGGGATCCAGGGCGGGCAATTGGAGCAAGAGCCGCGGGAGAGATTATTTCTACTTGCATTTTCACTCCAATTGTCAACCAGGCCAGCAAACCGCGTCTCCGCCGCTCCTCACTCCCCCTGGTCGGAGTTGCCCGAAGGTCGTTGGGGATCATTGCCCCTTTTCTCTCACACTGCTATAATTTGCCGGCGATTAGACCGCAACGGCCCATAAGCTTTTGAGCCACTAAACAATGGCTGAGCACCTGGTTAGTTGCCAAAGAGCAGTAATCAACTGACCATAAGGTAAAATCAAAAAGAGGAAATCAAAATGCAAAAAATAGTATGGTCTGTTATCTATGTGATACTAGAGAGCTTAATTTTCATTTTGGGGTTGAACTTTTTGAAATCCATCCCCGAGCAATTTCAAGATGTTTATAAGATTGGTTTGCCAATCATCTTTCTGATTATGTATTTCTCATCGCAAAGATATGTTCCAAATCAAAAAACGGTTTTTTTGGCATTTTTCCTGGTTTCTGTGGGTTGGATGTTAGATTTCTACTTGACTGGAAAATTTATCGGTTTCTTCTCCTTGAATACCAAAGAATTATCAGGCTTTGCATACACCATGGTAATCAGTACATTGCTAGTTTCCTTGCCAGTGATTATTGGTTGGTTGATGTCAGGTCAAGAACTGTCCACAATTTATATTCAAAGAAGTGAAAAAATATGGGGGATTATTGTTGGTGTCATAGGATTATTTCTCTTTGGCGGATTTGGAGTCTTACAAGCATTAGGTCAGGGTTTGGATATTATGGTAATTGGAGCGGCAATTCCAATGGTATTAGTTTTTAGCCTTGCGAACGGATTTAGGGAAGAGTTAGTGTATCGGGCGGTATTCTTAAAAGGTTTTCAAGCAAATATTGGCGTTATCGCTACAATCATCGTGACAACATTGGTGTTTACTCTGGCACATGTCGATGTCAGTTACACTACAGGGAATTTGATTGTCTTTGCAACTGTATTAGTACTGATTGGCGTCATTGGCAGTTTGATAATGATGAAAACTAAAAGTCTGATTGGAGCTGTACTTTTTCATGCTGGAGCAGATGTATTGTTGATCATGGGTTTGTTGTCATCCCAACAATTAATGCTGAAGTGAGATTTTATTTTCTTTGTCTCATGATTGCCATATGGCAACTAACAAAGCGTGCACTGGACGCTGGGGATTCTGCGCGGTTTTCGAGCATTTTCCTCGCTTCCAGTTTTTCCTGCTCCCAAGCAGAGTCCACGCCCGCCCACTTGCGGCTAACGCAAACCGTTGAAACTGTCGAAAAAGTCAAAATTTGAGTAAAATCAGACTGTGCTTAGCTAGTTAACGATGAAGGACTTGCATTGGTTGAAAAACCTAAAAAGGGTTTTTCGACAGTCTCGTTAGCCCGCTCGTCAAATTTTTGTGTCTTCACATAAGTCAGGTGCGGGTCTTTACTTCATAGGAGGTTGGTATGTCAAGGTATGCTCATCCTGAAGTCCTTGTAGATACGCAATGGGTCGCCGAGCACCTTGCCATGCCCAAAGTCCGTATTATCGAAGTAAACTTTGACTTAAGTAATTACGATTCCGGTCATATCCCTGGTGCAGTGGGATGGAGTTGGAGTACAGACTTCCAACATCCCATCCGCAAAGACTTGCCAGACAAGGAAGGAATAGAAGCGTTGCTGGCCCGCTCAAATATCGAGACCGATACGACCATCATCGTTTATGGGACTCGCCGCAATGGGTACGCGACGTTTGCCTTATGGCTCTTGAAAATCTATGGTCATGAGGATGTGCGTGTGATGAATGGAAATCGTGAGAAGTGGATTGAGGAAGGTCGTCCCCTAACGACAGAAATACCAACGGCCGCATCCTCTGTCTATCATGCGAGCGAACCTGATTGGAGTATTCGCGCGTTGCGTGACCAGGTTCTCGATTCCATTGGGAAACCGGAGCATATTTTTGTGGATGTACGAACGCCGGAAGAATATCATGGCGAATTGTGGGATTCGTGGAAATATGAGGCAGAATCCAGCCAGCGCGGTGGTCACATCCCCGGCGCGGTCAATATTCCTTGGGATATGGCGCTCAAGGAGGATGGAACATTCAAGTCAGTTGAAGATCTGCAAGCCCTATATACTTACAACGGTGTCACTTCAGATAAGGAAGCAATCTCGTACTGCATTGTTGGAGGGCGATCTAACCATACCTGGTTTGTTTTGACTTACTTGCTCGGTTACTCCAAAGTCCGATTGTATGATGGTTCGTGGGCAGAATGGAGCACACTTATAGGAGTTCCTATTGAGAAATAAATTAAGGGCGCGGGCTAACACGGCGACAGCGGCTTGCGCCGCTGAGGGGATTCACCCGGCCAGAAATGAGGCGATAATTGCCGTGGCGTCTCCCCGTCCCGCCGCTGCCGTTGAGCCAATCCGTTGAAACTGTCGCAAAAGTATGGGTGGATTCGCGTAAAAAGGTAAGATTCGGTATACTCCTGGCAAGCACAAAGTGCGGAGGAACCGATGGCCAAATTCAAAGCCTACAACTATGACCAACTGGTCATGATCCCCATTTCACTTGAAACTCAGCTCGAACCCGGGACGCTGGAATACACCATC